>Ga0209589_1004595_pt1 | contig 23732 bp, 9 predicted proteins | sample CowpeawhiteBW_FD_187525 | JGI IMG/M metagenome (GOLD analysis project Ga0209589, IMG submission 187525) | Root nodule microbial communities of legume samples collected from California USA - Cow pea white BW (SPAdes) (version 2) | ecosystem: Host-associated > Plants > Roots > Nodule | place: USA...
TATATATATATATATATATATATATATATATATATATATATATATATATATATATATATATATATATATATATATATATATATATATATATATATATAAGTGTCACCTCAGAACCAAAACATGCCCTTTGCAACCCACACGTCAGACACTAGTAGAAACAAATTAAGAGAAGTGAAAATTATCAAAGAAATTGTGTACCAATTCTTCAAGAAAATTTTTCTGATACTTCACTTCCGTTCCTATCTCCTCAGCAACCTGCATCAGAAATATGGAAGAAGGATAAGAACAAAGGAAGAAGAAACGGAAAACAAAAAAATATAGAAGACAGTTTTGAAACATGATATAGTTTCATCCAACTAGCTCCATAAAAGGAATAACTAGCAGGATATGATTGAAGTAATCAACGAGTCAATCTGCAATGATAAAACACCGTATAACTTGTAATTGGAAACTGAACATAATGTTTTATCATTGGAACCAGCATGCATGCATCAATTGTAAAATATTCTAGTAAATATTGTTATGTGGAATGGGGAGAAAAATCCAGGAAGAATACACACCACAAGCATATTTACATGGCTCTCTTCATGGACAATTCCTATTGGGGGCCAAGAAGATGCACATTGTATCAAGAATTAAGTACCTAGAAAATGTAGAAATTTTTATTTCCCATTCCACGATTCATGTCTTAAGGTGTAATCTAAAGCCACCGCTTGTTTAATTGACAATGACTGCAGAAGATGGTGGAAAACGAATAATATGTTATTTTCAAGGGCGGATCTTAATAGGGACAGGGTAGTTTCCGGTCCCCCAACCCCGCCACCAGATCCACAACTTCCAACGCTTCTTCCATCAAGACCAAAGACTTGGGACAATGTTGTGAGTGATTAAGAAGGGTATATTTTTTTCGTGTATCTTTGACTCACGGGCAAGGTGAGAGTGGTGCATTATGCTTGTGGGAGAAAACGAAGCCCGTCCATGCTACCTTGCAATGTGTGGAGAATGACTCTAGAGGCTTTGCACGGACATTAAACATTAAACATTAAACCTAAACTTAGTTTGAAAATATTATTTTGTTGCCTCCAAAATTATTAGTGAAGATTTGCCACTGGTTACATTACTTGGAGGATAACATTATGGACAACTAGCAAAAGTTGCATTAGGGGTCAGAATATATGATATACTTATACATGTATAAAAATTTATGTTGTATGTAAATAAGATAAAATGCATAAAATTGACACAATATTAACTAAAATATTCAATTGGCCAGAGACTTGCTGAAGATGACAAGAGGATACAGGATGCGTGCCACCACCACAACACCTACAAAAGCAGCAATAGACAAACAGAGTGGCACCGCAGACAAAGGAATACTGCAAAAAGCGCTATGTAGTGGCTATCTAACAAGTCCAGGTTGTTTTCACAACTAAGGCTATAAAAAATGGTCTATGACCGCAATTACATCATAATTATTTTGGTTTCCCCCACATCAGCTGCATTAGTTTGTAATTTTTTGATATTTCAAAGACTGTGGCAAGGTTGTGATCACAGCCACAGTTGCATATCATAACATAGTTCACAAACCGATTATCATTATCATGGAATTCAGAAAAATTAAAGTAGCACAGAGAATGATTTTTTTAAAAAGGTAATTTTCCCCTTTAGAGAATAAAAAAATAGAAGGTATGGAGCTGATACACGACTAAAGAGCAAGGAAAACTAGTAAAATGGCGACCCCCATGATACAAGAACCACAATTTGGCGAATAGGGGATTACTTACCTACAAGTTGACAAAAAACAGAATCATAGAATAAGAGAAATCCCTATTAGCTGTAGCTCATTGTTGGGTTAATTTATGCTGAAAAAAGGTTGTCCCCAACTCAAAATTTTGCTCTTCTTATTTAACCTCAAATCTTGGCTATTAAACATAACCAGTCCAGGTGCTCTCTACCAAGGTTTTAAACTGCAGTGGTGGTCAAATATTCAATTTTATCAGGACCGATGCAGCTGCAATTGTAACCACCCCAAATACCTCAAACCTTGAACATTAAAGTTAAAATTGCAGCAGCGGACCATTTTTTAAAACTTGCCCTCTACTAAGTTTTCATCCATCATAGCATGCAACACCTTCAAGTCTTCAATCAACATCTACTTGTTTAAATAGCAAAGAGTTAAATTTTCCTAAAAAACAATGAACCGGGCTTGAGTCTTATCAAACTCCATTTCTTCAAATGCGTCCAGTCCAGTCCAATCCAATCCACTCCCTGATTCTGATTGATCAGGTCTAAACGAATTTCTAAAGTGCTCAATTGATAGAAAAAAAAAAGAAAAAGAAAAGAAAAGGTGACATCTTTCGAAATTTCACACATGCCCAACAAAAACAAAGAAATAACAAGCGCAGAGTGAATAAATAGAATAAGAAATAAAAAAAAGAAAATGGGGGGAGGTACATACATGTTTCAACCTTCTAACTTGGCGATGAAGACCGGTGATTTCCTCGTCCAAGTCCAAGGGATCAATTCGCAATTGGATCTCCTCAGAGGCACCAACCGGTCGAGTGCTAAGCCCATCTCTGCAATATCCATCACATACAATTAACTGCACAGATATGATGAATTCGAAGACACACACAAAATACACACATACCTTGATCTGTAAGAGGCGGCGCCGCCGTAGGAAGAACCCACTCTGTGGGAATTGGCGGCCATTGTGGGAAATCAAAAGAAAGCCAATTGGGTTGGTGGGTTTTGATTATTTGAATGTTTAAAGGGGAATGAGTTGCGCAGACAAAAAAATTAGGTGGATGGAGTTAAGGTGTTGAAGAATTAATGAGGGAGAAATCTTGGTGGACAAGAAAATGGAAGGAAGAAGGAAAGAAATAAGGATTGTGCCAGACAACTGGGTTCATCCCTCTCTTCCAGAGTATCCCATTTCCACCCATGTTTTTATTTTAACATCTTTAAGAAAAAATATGATGGTATTTTTGTTTTGAGGTAATTTTTAAAAGTAATTTTTCTTTTAAAACAAATCGATTCAAATTAGAAAAATCTTCATCTTTCCTTATCTAAATTAATTCGATCGTGTATGAAGAGATAAAAAACAAATTTGGAGATATCTCTAACATCTTATTTTAATAGTCAAAAGCAATTAAAATAAAACATTTCATAGATGAAAATTTGAAACAGATAATTTATAATATAAAGTATATTAAAATAGTCTTTCAACGTATAAAAGTATAATATAATTTTATATATTTCGAAATAGGCTAAATCATTCCTAAATCCTAAATTTAAATCATTTTAGAAATTTTCATTTTTGTAAGGAACTTTTAAGTATGTCTCTTTCTTTTTTTTTGTGACTTAATTGAGTTCTATTTTTGTAAGAAACTTTTAAGTATGTTTTTTTTTTTTTTTTTTTTTTATTTTTTTTATTTTTTTTTTTTTTTTTTTTTTTTTTTTGTTTGACGTAATTGAGTTTTTATTTTGAAAAATTTATTACAATTAGGTATTGTCTGTTAGTAGTACAACCGTGTTAGTTATGTATTACGTATAAACAAGTGATTTTTTTTAATTTTTTTTAATTAAAAAAAAATAAATTGTCACGTATCAATCTGACATTGTATCATGTGACAGAAATAATGTGATGTGATAGTGACAGTTCCACGTGTCACTATTGGATGTGAAAAGTCTCAATACAATATCTACAATCCCTGTATTTGTTAAAATAACAACTTTATAAATTGAATTGTAAAATTTTAAATAAATATGTTTATTTAAATTGTCATAAAATTGTTTTAAAATTTTATATTTGAATTTATAAAGTTTTAAAATTTTTAAAGCAACTCTAACATTTATCTATAAATTATAAATATATAAATATTTAAAAGAAAATTTAAATAAAATTCAATGCAAAATATGCATTTAAATAAACTTAATTTTGTTAATCAATTATAATAAAAATACCATTGTAAAATTTATATAAAAATTAAATTCGATATAGGAATGAAATTGATTCTGTTTTACAAAAATTGTGACCAAATTGAGACAAAATAAAAAATAGAGGGATTACATTGAGACTTTTCACATCCAATAGTGACATATGGCACTGCCACTGTTACATCACACAGTCTCTACCATGTGGTACAATATCAAATTGACACGTGAAATTTTTAAATTTTTTTAAATTATAAAAAAATACACGTATTAACACGTGGCATAGTTAACACTGTTAGTGTACTACTAACAGAAATGACCTAATTGTAACGAATTTTCCAAAATAAAGACTCAATTGAGTCAAATAAAAAGGAGGAGACCTACTTGAGATTTATGGGGATCTCTGAAATGATTTAACCTTTCAAATACTATACCTTTATTCTAAGATAAAACTTCTTACCACAAAAGATGTAATAAGTTCTAACATCTTGTTTAGCTGACTTCTCATCTCTTAAAGTAAATTCTAAACCTGTATGTATCAAAGGATGTCAAACTTGAGAGTTTACGTAAACTTGTGGGAGTTTCATAAACTCGAATCACAAACTCGAATCGTAAACTCGTAAGAGTTTATTAAAAAAATATTAAAAATAATATAAAAATTTAATATTATATGATATTATAAATAATTTTTTATATATTTTTACTAAAATATTATTATTATTATTTTATCATATTGTATATAGTTATATTTTATAGTTTTTTTATATTACTATTCTATTATATTAACTTTAATTATATGATATATTGAGTTTTATAAAAAATAAAAGTTTTTGGGACTTGAGTGGAGGCCAAATGGTAAGAATAAAATAAGAAAACCCTAAAGCTCATTAAACAACTTCATTGCACAATAAAATAAGAAAACCCTAAAACTCACTAAACAACTTCATTGCATAGTAGAAAGAAATAGAAGAGTTACATAATGTCTCAATTTCTACCGTCGTCCCTAAATTTAGAACTCCAGTAAAGAAAGGAAATGGAAGAAGTGAATGACAATGGCGAGCATACGACCACCCACGAAAGAGACTATTAAGGCAACCACCAAAGACAACAACGACAACAAGCAACTTGCAACCATGAACACGAGACTCACGAGTAGAAACATGACGTTTCAGGTTTAAAGAAGAAAGCATATTGACTCGCCAACTCGACTGCAAACTCGCGAGTTCAACAAAGTTCACAGTGAGTCTACCGAGTTTGCTCCAAAGATGAGTTTTCTTCTGAGTCAACTAGTTCAAGGTGAGTGGAAACATAAACTCAGATGACTTAACGAGTTAACTCGCGAGTTTGATAACCATGCATGTATACTATCTCTACTCACACCCAACAAGGTGATCATTGTAAGAGAAAGAAGACAAACAACATAAAACAACAAGACAAACACGAGGGTAAGCTAATTTATAAAAGAAAGCACATACCAACACACACATACACACACATACAAAAGGATACACCAAACTAAAATAGAATTACAAAACAATATGGCAAATACACCAAACTAAACAGTATCAAATAACCCATCACACAAAAGGATACTCTAGGGATTGATGTATGATTCTGGGTGATTTTTGCACTTGTGGTAATAAAAGAATATTGCTCGACTTGAGTTGCTCTACCTAAGCTTATACACACAATTTTAGTCCCTTTAACTGTCATAAGAACCGTGGGGCCGTTCTTAATGATAAGACCTTCTGCCCCTCTCACCACACAACTCATTGTACTCTACATGAGTCTTGATTAGGTATTAAAGTATCAAGATAAACCTTCAGCACTAACTCCTTCCATCAATGCACACACTACTAATTATAATAAGCAGACTTCTTTTCCTAGAATTCCTTACATTACCATCATTCACACCAAATTCAGTAGAAATAGATCATTAATATATTAGACAACCTAAATCAGAGATTAGAAAGCAAAGAAATCATGAAACACAAAGAAAGAGAAAAGCCATGAAGGTTGGCGTCCAATGTAAAAATTTCACATTATTTATACACTTATCTTGCATTAAATCAATGTAAAACTCATCAAAATTGTCTTAATTGCATATAAATACGAAATGTGGTGATTAGAAATTATAAAAAGTGGAATTTAATACATTTGTTGCAGCTCAGCCAGAAAGATGAACTGAGAAAAGTTAAAATTGAAGCTTGTGGCTGAGCAGTGATATTGGCGCTGAGCCACACTTTAAGAAACCTTCACTGCAAGAAAACCTCAAGCTCTAGATTTGAAGCTGAGCATCAAAGGAAAACCTCCATGGCAGGGAAACCTCCATTGCTCATCATCGAGGTGGTTGCCTAAGCTTGGAAGAAAACCCACTCATGAAGGAAACCTCCATGGCTAATCTTCAAGAATGGAAGCTATAACAACACTTGATTTTCTATAAATACAAGGCATGTCCATGTGATTCATATGTTGATTTTGTAAATCAATTTTAGAGAGAGAAACTCTCTATTTAGCTTTAAATCTTATTATATATCTTTGTAAAGCTATGGAAGGAGGAAGGATACTTCGTATTCTCATTGTATACATCATCATGAGCAACTAATTCCTTCCTACTTGGGATTGAAATGTAACTTCTAAACTCTCTTCGTACCACACTTGATTAGATATTTTTTGTGTTCTTGTTTTATGTGTTAGTTACTTGATTTATATTGGTTGTTTTGGTGAGACATCTGGTTGGTGTTTAGATCCAATCAAGTCTCGTAATGCTTGGCATATACCAAACATGAATATATGACTTTAGTTGGTTTAAAGAGTCTTGTTCTCACCCTTAGGTTTTTCCTTTCACATGATGTTAAATCTACAAGTAAAACGTACTTCCAGGAACACTAAAATAAAGCACACAATTTATAGATAATTAAGGGCAATGTAATTGAGTTAAGAAGCCAAGTTCAATCCCAACGCCTTAATCAACATCACCTCTCTCAAACTAAATTTCAATCTATCTTTCACCACTAGTGCAAAATAGACATATTAGAACAAAATATTAAATCGATTGTAAGGGAACCGATCTAAAACAAAACGCAGTGGCAATTTTGTAAATAAAAGGATGTATATTAGATCAGTTATTTATTTAACCGATCTAATATTTACATATTAGATCTAATATTTACATATTAGATCGGTTGCAAGGAGAACCAATATAATATATAACTATTAAATCGGTTAAATAAACAACCAATTTCATTACACGAAAACCCTTTTTTCGTGTTCTTCCTTTACACCTCAACGTCTCTTTTTCTCTCCCAGGCACTCTCATTCTCATTTTCGCCACCATGGTCGCCGCTCGTCATTAGGGTTTTGGATACAAAGCTTTTCGTCGCCATCGTCGCGTCCAACTGTAGTTTTCATCTCTTCTTCTTCCATTGTTGAAGCTCCACTTGACCTCCTTCATTGGTCTGCCGCCGCGCCATGTGTTGCAGCACCACTCAATCCCGTGCTGCACACCTTCAGTCCAGGCATTAGATCTAGCTTCACTCCTTCCGCAGAACCACAACCAAAAACCATTCTATCTCTTTCGTTCTTGATTTGAGTTTTTATGTTTTTTTTTGTTTCTTTCTCGTCAGATCTGTAGAGTCTTCTTTCCAATGATGCCACTATTATTCTTTGCATATCTTTTCTTGACGAATCTAAAGTGTATTTGGGATCCAAGATCAAAGGCAAGGATGGTGAAGATTTGGAAACCAATGTTGATGAACACCGCTGATGTTTCGAAAATGTTTTTATTTGGATATTAGACCGGTTGTTGCAGAACCGATCTAATATATCTCTAACATATTACATCAGTGCATATTAGATCGATTGTAGAACCGATCTAACATGTGCTTCAGAACCGATCTAATATACATATTTTCTACTAGTGCACTGATTTCAGCATGCAAAAAACCAAAAATCTCAAACCAAAACAACCACTCTGATTCAGTACACTCATCAATCAAACACATCAAGATGCAATCAAATACCAAGATAAACAATTTATTTCAAAATTTAAAAGGAGAACCTAGCTTCCCTTACCTAAAACGTAGACCAAAATTGAACCGAAGATGATTTTCAAGCTACAAAACCCCAATCAACCTAAAGGAACCAAAATAAAGGAAGTATAGAGAATCACGAGCCTCTAATCAAAACTCAAGCAAAGATAAACACCCCCCAAATAGAAGAAGGAGACAAAGGTTAGATTTTTAAATTACACGAAAGAAATTGTTCAGACAAATTTGAAGAGGACTTCGCTACAAGTTCAAATATGGCCTCTGATTTTAAGAGAAGATGAGAACCAAATGAGTAAATAGCAAGAATCAAGATGGAATGGAAGAGAGAGCGAGGTTGGTGTAGATAGAAAGAGATGTCTTATGTTTTTGTTTAAAACAAAGGCAATTGGATTCTAGCTTTTAAAAGAAATGAGTTTTACATTTTCTCCAACAACAAAAATTTTCATCCTAAAACATTTACTCATCAAGTGGAAGATAAGGACAAACTCTCATGATTCTCATATAACAACTACCTAGACTTGCTTGACTTACCTTTCCAACACCTTAACTAAAGGAAAAGCGTGCCTCTATGCTATGTGATATGATGTTCAACAATGTAGATTGGACTGACTACTACCCCCTTAAGACAATTTCTCCCCCTTTGTTCCAAAAGCTTGAACGATATTTTTGCGCCTGACTGACATTTTGTATCTGCTAAACAAAACTCACCTTCCATATGCTATATACTTCCTCTTGTAGGTTGTACAAAAATCTACAAAAAGCCTTGTTTCCCATTTTATTTAAAACATGTTAGACATCACTTTCACATCTCTGATACCATAAAATGACACATCCCATTTAATAGAAAATTTCCAATAAATAAAACATCACATATTATAATATAATATAGAACAAACAACAAAAAATATATTAGAATTAACTATTACAGTTATCCAAAATATACTAGAACAAAAGCATCATGGGCACAGAACAATGTCATACACAAGTCTTAAAACAAAAAGCAATTTTAAGAAGAGATTTGCTCAACAAAGCAAAGAAAGTCATAAAATAAATCCTCAAAAGGTACACAAATGGGAAATAGCTAATATGCATAATCTAAATAACAACATCTCCACCATCTTGACAATCGTCACGGGCTCCCTTATCTGCTCACACCAAAATTGGTGATCATTGCAAAAAGAAAACACCACAAGAAAACAGAGCACAAACAGGAAAAGGGTAAGCTAGTAAAAATAATTTTTTACAGATAAATAAAGTTATTGAGCACAAGCAACATGTGATACCAAACAATAGAAGACCCTCTAACTCGATTATCCGGATACATGTAATGAAATCATATTCACTGGAAACTTGCACTTATGATGGCCTTTATTGCTCTATAGAGCCATTCTTAATGGGTTTCACCTTACCACACACAAAGTTAGACCATGATCATCTAAGGCCATTATTTTGTCAAAGACTAGGACCTCACACTACTCTCACCACATGAACAAGTCTACTCTATGTAAGTCTGACTAATCCATTAGAGTGTCAGAATTTAACCTTACTTAAATCCTTAAGTCATTACATACACTACTTTATCACCAAAGGAATTTCTTCATGAAACTCTCACATACTAAACATTTTATCTTAGAGTAATATCATCCCATGCTAACCGTATCAAATACAGTTTTAAAATATCATGAAATACATGCATAGTCACGTACATCATGCAATTTAGACAACCATATATTCAATAGCAAAATTAAAACAAACTTGCACCATTCTCGCTTAGGTTAGAAGGTCTCGCTCAAGAGACAGGGTCCTCTCGCACAAGCTAGAATCCTCTTGCCTGATCGAGAACTCGAACAACAAGGACAATGAACATCTGCGAGTTCTCGCTTAAGCTAGACTTTGTCGATTAGGCCAGCCTGCTCTCGCTTGGGCGAGACTTCTAGCTTGAGTGACAACTCGTGCATAAGCAAATGAGAGTTTTCTGCTATTCTCGCTTAGGCTAAAGGCTTCTCGCCTAGGTGAGAATTTCTCACCTACTCGCGCATGCAACATCAGGAATCCAAGCCAAAACAACATACGGTGCATTTTCACACAATCACAAACATCAAACCAACATTTTAAGCACGATTCATGACCAAAAACATGCAAGACACTTAAAAAGCTTTAAAACCCTAGCTTCCTATGAGGGAAAGAAGGCCCTTGGTGGAATGAAAACCACGACCCTACAATAGCCTAAAGAGCTGAAAAACAAGCACAAGTAGACGAAAATGAGGCTCTAAGGAAGACCCCAAGACATAACCAACACTATTGAATTGGAAAAGAAGAAAAGACGGAGGTTTGGAGGTCAACTTACATGGAGGAAGGAAATGTTCGGTTTGATCAGTGGAGTACGCGCATAGAACCGATTTTCAGCCTCCGTTTCACAAAATGGTTGCAACTGAGTTAGAGAGGGAGAAGAACAATGATTGTGAATAGTGGAGATAGTTGAGAGAAAAAAAAAATAATGTGGGGAACTGAAAGGATTTCTGGAAAAAGGACAAGTGGACTAGCTTTGCCCTTTAATTTAACTGAGTACAAATATTTTAAAATAAAAAGAAATGGGTTTTACATTCTCCCTAACAATAAAATTTTTGACCTCGAAAATTGAGACGTACTAGAGAACAAATGCAAATGTTACTTCTTCATATCCTCCTCTAGCTCCCACGTAGAGTCACCTGTCCTTCTATCTTAGATAACCTAGACTGATAGATTTTCCTCTAAGCTGTTTGGTTTGACAGTCCTCTATACTGACTGACTGCATCTCCACTAAGATATCTTCTCTAACATGCACATCTTCAACCTCTGACTAGAGTTGTCAAAATGGGTTGGAACCCGCGAGCCAACCCGGCTCACCACGGGTTCGGGTTGGGTTGAATTTTTTTTTACAAATTTCAATACGGGTTGATTTTTGACCCGGCTCATCCGGGTTGAACCCGTGGTGAGCCGGGTTAGTGAGCCAACCCACAGATAAAAGGGTTACACGAGTGTTTTTTTATTAAGTTGGGCTTTACATTTGGATCATGTTAAGTTTTTTTTAACCAACACATAAATAATTTGTATTTTTTTTTTGGTTTGTATTTGGATTGTATTAAAGTTTATTTAGATTTTAATTAGAATTAGAATTTATTTTTGACTTAAAATAAAATAAAAAAAATTGTATTTTTTTTTACTTAAGTGAATCTGTACGCCAACCCGTTTAACTCGTCAATCCGTGGTGGGTCGGGCCGGATTCGATTTTTTTTTGGCTCGCTAAGAAGTAAGCCGGATTGGGTTGGCTCACTAAATCATCAACCCGTGGTGGGTCGAGTCAGGTCGAATCGGATTACCCGTTTTGACAGCTCTACCTCTGACACATGAGATGATTTAATATTTAGAAAAAGTAAATATATAATTTAATATAATTGTTTATATGAGATTAATTATCAATTTAGTTTTAATAGAAATAAATTAAAGTAATCTTTATACATTTAAAATTCTCGTATGCACCAATTTAATTCAAACTCTCAATTGAAATTTCAATATTGGTTTATTAATTTAGTTTAAAAAATTCTACATCTCTATTAAATCCAATCTAATTTTCCAAACCCTAAACCAACAAATTTAACTATTAATGTTATTGCAATTTATTACACAATCAAATTACCTCCTACTCATAGAATATTGAAAATATCTTAAATTACATGTACCAACCATTTGTGATGAATCACATAAGATGATGCTCAAGGAGAGACATTTAGTGTTATATAATAATAATAATAATAATAATAATAATAATTATTATTATTATTATTATTATTATTATTATTATACATTTGCCTAAATAAGTAATTAAAGCTATTTTACAAGGAATATGTTAGTATAGATTATTGATTATTCAGTTAATTAATTTGTTCAAAAAGATCCGTTTATTTTCAATTAAAAATAATATAATAAAGTAATGAAGTTTTTAAATAATTATAATAAAATTTAAATTTAAATAATTATAATAAAATTTAAATAAAAATAAAAGAAGATAAAAACATTTAGTTCTTTATAATTTCTTTCAAGAAAACAAAATTGAATGTAAATGGTTTGATAATATAGAATAGTGAACTCAAGTCCATTTATTTAATGTGAAAATGAGTTGCTCTGATTAAAAGAAAAGACAGCAATAAGATTCACGCTTGATAACATGTCACACACCAGAAGATTAGGAAACAATAATTTTTCTTTTTATTTTAATATAGGTCAGCATCACATCACCCATTACTTCATTTTTCATTCCTCTCATCTTGTTAAAAAGGTTTAAGCTCTTCTCATTAATTTCTTTAACCCTTTGATTTCAACGACAGAGACATCAAATAAGGTCGGAGAGTGTAAGGACAAATACAAAAACAAAATTAAGATAAAAAATTAATTACAAAATAATTAACAAACCTGAAAAACAATAAATAATATTTTCATTCCGGAGTTGATGGAAAGATTTGCTTGTTATAGATAATATTGTCCGGAATAAAGATGCGTGGTGTTCGGAAGAGAACTAATTCAAAGTAACTATAAACAATTAAAATTGATGTTTATTTTTTTGACTTAATATGATTTTTTTTCTAGAACCATAGAGTTTGATTTGATTTGTAATTTTGAGACTCAGTTGTCCATGGAAACTAAAATAAACTATTTATTGCATTATTAAATATTTTATTCATATATATTAAAATATTAGTATATGAAAGGAAAATTTAATCTACGTACTTAGGTTAATTGCTATTCATAAACAAATTTTCTTTTATGGTGTCAACTTTAAATTTTGAGTCTTAGAAGAAAAAATGTTGAAGCAAAATAATATATTTTCGGAAGAGGACAACAGTATTTATGTCAAAATATATAAATGTAATAAAAAATAATACAATAAAAACTTAAAATCAATCTAAATTATCTGCAAAAATTTAGTTCAATTTTCTATATTTAAACCGAATTGCATATACTTTTTATGTTTATTTTGAATGTAAATTTATCATTTTCTTATTTTCATTTACATCTTCATCTTAAGTGACTAAAACACTTTTAAGTAGTAAACTATTTTAAAATTAATGTAATTATAATTTATTTATCGTTGAGAGAGAAAATAATGTAATTTTAACATTAAATTTGTGATACTATTGTTTTATTTATTATTGATTTTTTTATAAAAAATAATTAATATTTGGATGGATACAATATGTATCCATTACTTAATATAGAGACATTAAATACAAAATTTATTTCAGTTAGATATGAGAATAAGAGATAAATATACATTTTTACATAAGGTTAAATCATTTCAAGGATCTCATTTTTGTAGCGAAAACTCAAGTAAGTCACCCATTTTTATTTGACTTAATTGAGTCCCATTGTAATCATGTCCTTTTTGTGTACATTAACGATGTTAACTATGTACCACGTGTCAGCACGTGTTTTTTATTTTATTTTTTGATTTTTTTTAATTTTTAAATTTTTTTTTATAATTTAGAAAAAATTAAAGTTGCCACGTGTCAATCTAACATTGTGCCACGTGGCAGAGACGGTGTGATGTGACAGCGACAGTACCACGTGTCATTATTGAATGTAAAAAGTCTCAATGTAGTCATTGTATTTGTTATTTTGTCTCAATTTGATACTAATTTTTTTCAAACTGATTCAATTTCATCTCTATATCAAATTTAATTTTTATATAAATTTTACAATGGTATTTTTATTATAATTGATATTTTAACAAAATTAAGTTTATTTAAATACATATTTTGCACTAATATTTATTTAAATTGTTTTAAATATTTAAATATTTATAATTTATAGATAAATGTTACCGTTGCTTTAAAAATAAAAACTTTATAAATTCAAATGTAAAATTTTAAAACAATTTAAAATAAATATATTTATTTAAAATTTTACAATTCAATTTATAAATTTGTTATTTTTAAACCAAATCTAACATTTGTCTATAAATTATTGAGACTTTTCATATTCAATAGTGACACATAACACTGCCCTTGCCACATCACACTGTTTCTACCAGGTGGCCTAATGTCAGATTGACACGTGACAATTTTAATGTTTTTTAAAATAAAATTATAAAAAAAATTAGAATTAAAAAAATTAAAAAAACCACGTGACACGTGGCACATAGTTAATACAGTTACTGTATTACTAACGGAAAGGACGTAATTACAACGAATTTTTCAAAATAGAAACTCAATTGAGTGAAATAAAAATGAAGAACTTACTTGAGATTTTTCTACAAAAATAAATGAGGACCTCTGGAATGATTTCACCTTTAATAATACAAACATTAAACATCGATCGTACCTTTACATAAGTTTTTTAATAACTGAACAAAAATGAGGAGAAAGAACATTTAATTTTTTTAGATTATATTAAACTACATTCGTGTCATCATTAATTTTACACTAGACATTAATTTTTTTTACATCTTTTAATAACACTCATTTCTTTTATATTTTAGTAAAGTGATTAATAATTCCTGATTTTATGTATACAAAATATCTTTTCTATTACATATCCTTTGAAATTTTAATCTTAAGCTTTTAATATGTATGAGTGTCAATAAAATTAATTTGAAATACACAAAACTAAAAAAAGAAAAAGAAAAACTTATTTTGCACCTTGGTGCTAACTAGTATCTACCTGGAAGAACATTCTTAGTAATAGCCAAACAGTGGAGGAGGTCCACACGACGTTGAATTCAATTGAAGAAACACGCAAAAAAGGAAAAAAGTAAAAAATAAAAACAGAGTCTCTGACTCCTATAAATAGGTGTCTCCGCCACCACAAACAACATATACATTCGAACATATTCATTCTCCTGCGCCCAACCAACCCTTCAAATTAACTCCGTTCAATCCTTGAATTCCGTTATTCCGTTAGGGTTGGTGAACAGAAAAAAAAAAAAAAATGGGAAGCGATGGCGTGAGAAAACCAAGATTTTTGTGCCTTCATGGGTTTCGAACAAGCGGAGAAATACTGAAAACGCAGTTACATAAGTGGCCACAATCCGTTCTTGACAACCTTGATCTTGTTTTTGTGGATGCTCCTTTTCCTTGCGAAGGAAAATCCGATGTCGAAGGCATTTTCGATCCTCCTTACTACGAGTGGTTCCAGTTCAACAAGGTTCCCTTTCCTCCATTCAATTTTTCTTTCAACTTATTTTCTCTACTAATTTGGTATTCTTTTTCCAAGGGGCTTTGAGATTTGTAATGAAAACTAGCGAGTTTTGAGTTTTGATATGCAATTTCAATTCTGAAAGAGAATTAATATCATAGATTTGTTAGCAACCATCTAAACTTCTATGGCGAAACAGGAATTTACAGAGTACACAAACTTTGATGAGTGCCTTAAGTACATTGAGGACTGCATGATCAAGCACGGACCTATTGATGGACTTCTAGGTTTCTCACAAGTAATCTTCTGATCATTTTTATTCCTTTAATTTGGGGAAATAAGTTAAAACATGAAGTGAATCTGAATCTACCCAGTAATTAGTTGTAGCTTGTGTTGTATTTCTCTGGAATTTGTGGATACATCAATACATGAGACTTTTTTGTTCTCAAAATAAAAAAATTGAATGATTATGCATAGTTAGTGCGTCTTTATATGGTTTGAGAATTTATGATGGTGAAGGATTTGAATATGACTCGGTGTTTGATTTTGACCAAACAGGGAGCGATATTATCAGCTGCGCTGCCGGGTCTTCAGGAGAAGGTACCTTTAAAACTGTTCCTCACTGATGCAATGAAAACAAAAAATATTTAATGAATTGTATAGAAGCAGTAGAAGATACCTTTATGTTTCTTTAATATTTCATAAAAGTTTGAAGAAGATATTAAATTTATTTGTTTGCAGGGTGTGGCACTGACGAAGGTTCCGAAGGTGAAATTCATTGTTATTATAGGAGGGGCAAAGTTTAGGTCACCTTTGGTGGTGGACAAAGCATATTCTCCTCCCATTAGCTGTCCCTCTCTTCATTTTCTAGGTACCCACGTTGCCACCTTTTTTATTTTTGGCATTGTTTTTTGGAAAAGAATATTCTGGCTAGCCCTCTTTCTTGACTCAACAATTATCATCCATTCAATTTCATTAAATTAATAAACTATATGTCATTCAAGGTTCACAATTTAAACATGGTTGATTGTGTGTGCAAATATTGGGTTGCTTTCTAGCCTTTGACTTTGGCGTCAATTATGTGCTTTCAATCATTCCATGTCCTCCATTGAATGTAAAACTAAATTTTCGAAAACAAATATCAGAAAGAGGATTTATCAGAGCTATTATAAAAGTTATGCAGATGAAAATTACTTACTGTAGTCCGAATCATTGCAAAAGGAAAGGTTTTATAATTCATTTTTGTTAGGAATTTTCTAAAACTTTTCGATGCTTACTGCAGGTGAAATAGATTTTTTGAAAAAATATGGAATGGAACTATTAGAATCCTGTGTTGAACCCGTGGTGATTCACCACCCAAAAGGACACACAATACCAAGATTAGGTATGATCATCGATATATTTATCTCTTTTATCTATTTCTATTCATGCTTGTGCTCAGATAGGTTCTTAGTTAGGTAATAGTGTGGTTTAAGTTGTATATTTTTTAAAACGTGGTGGATTAGGTTCGTAGTAAGATCAAGATAAAATATAAGATTAAGGATGAAGCTCATGACATTTCAGAAATACAAAGATTAAAATCATTATTTTAATATACAAGGATTAAAGTTATTTTTGGCCAGATTTTGGAGAAACTAAAGTATATTTCATATTTTATTCATTTGCTCACAAAAAGTGTTGTGTACGAGTTATTGATATAAATAGTTTTCTATTTTCTTTCTCAGATGATAAGAGCATGACGACCGTGATGGATTTCATCGAAAGGATTAAGAAAGAAGTCTCAATATAAGACATGAGTTTAGACAACGAGCCATTGCTTCAAAGTAATAATAGCTAGCATTAGTACTCGCACTCTTATTCAATTTTGTTACTGGTTTATAAAGGGTCATATTTCAGGCTCTAAGCCAATTGTCATACCTTCACTCTGATCTTCCCATATCTTCGATATTTTGGTTTATGTAGTTGGTATTTATTATTCTTGGTTGCTAAAATAAAAAAAAAATTATCATAAAATTTATTATTTTTTTCCTATAACTTGATATATGTTATTATTTTTCTTTGTTTACCATCGATATAGTTAAAGGTTGTGGTCCGGATAGTTAAAAGTGTAATGATAATTAAAAATGCTGAATCAAATAAAGTATAATTAATTTAAGAAAAAAAACCATAAAAAGTATGTAATGTTTTAATTAGCCATATTTGATAAAAAACATAACCACATATAAATAAGATCTATTTCCAATCATGAGAGAATTCAAGTTAAATTTTCAATATATATTTAATTTTTTATAAACTATGTAGATCTATATAATACAAACATTATATATTTAAGTAACAACTACTCTCTTCTAAAAAAAATCATGGTATGCTTGTTTAATTAAAATTATATATATCAACCCAACATGACCTAATAATACATAACTCAAAATTAATAGCCCAACAACTCAATCCAACTTGGCTAAAACAATCTACCAAACAACCCAAGGCTCAAACCTCATAGCTCTTACAACTTAAGATATTTGATTATACTTTGGAAAAACGTGTATTGAGTAGACCCAGAGATTTTGCACCTGTCATATCATCTTACATCCCCCAAGGAGCTCGCTCTCACAAAGAAATAAGTCAGGACCAATGTCTCGAGAAGTATACCAGGGTAAATTCCTTACATCTATATCATTTGATCTTATTTCATATCGAAGCACTAGTTTGAAGGAACATCCTTCGACTCTCACGACTAGATATCTTTCTCTATGTGAGTTGGATACTAGTAGAGTTAAGATAATCTCATCAAATCACAATTCAATATACTCTAAACTCAAACTCAATATAGCACTCCTCGCTAGACTCACTATACTCTCATCATCCACACAATTCATGCATCACATTTCCATTCTCAACAACTAATCATATATACATAAATTTAAAATCTAAAACATATTAATTCAAATAAATACAGATATTTGCGCCTAGCATTAATCCATTTTCGTCCAACGAAGGTAACCCAAAGGACCACTAAAACTTAAGTTTAAGCTTGCAGCTAGTGGAAATCGATCAATGCCCAATGCCCTCACATGGCACGCAATGAAATACACTTGACACCCAATGCCCTAAGCCTAGGAGCTCACTAAAATTTAATTCTAGATGGGACCCAACATCATGCATCCAACACCCAACGCTATCATGGAGTGCCCAACGTCCTAAACCCCTAGAGCTTTTTGTGATAATGGTGTAACATCCCGTCCGGATATTACGAATTTAAATAATATAACAAAGAAATAATAAATAAACTTCATTTATTGAAATATCATTTCCCAAAAACGCGGGAAATTTAAAACTTTATTACACTAATAAAACCAACTCAAATCCAATTCTTACAAAATTCAATACATTATCAAAAATCAGTCTCATTATAAAGCCAAGTTCTATATTTCTAATGATTACAATAAAATCCTTAAAACTCATCAAATGATAAAACATTGCCACACAGTTTCCCAACTAGCCCACGCTCCGGCTTTATGCTCCACCAAAACCACCTGCAACATCATCTGCTCCTGTGTACTGCGTACACGATCATCGTCAAACACACACATATATGGTGAGCTTAAAATGAATATAAATATACATAATTTATATAACAAAACACACACATCAAGGAACTCCATCCTTTGGTTTCATCCCACATCGCCGCCAACATGTAATTCATGTTTTACGTCTTTGGTTGATAATCTCAAGATATCGTTGCTGCCAACCTACAAGCCACCACTCGTAGAACACATGCGGGAACAATCGCTATACCGAGCCACAACTCAAAGAATGCTCATGTTTACCCTCCATGTCGAGCCACAACTCCAGGAATACGTTCTAAGTCACAACTCCATAAACACTCCAACAACTGACCTTTGAGATATCGCCCAAAGCCTTGTAGATCACGCCCTTCCCAGGCACAACCAAGATCGTTGCCAATGTATTATCGCTTGGCGCTACTCCTTAGCCGCCAGGCGAAATGCAGCTCCAGACCGCCTGGCAGAGACTGCAACCCGCCAAGCGCCAGGCGCCTTACTTCTCTCTGCCAGCACTCACCGCCTAGTGGAGCCTCCCCTGTCGCCAGGCGTCAAGCGGTTCCGATGGCCACTGCCTCTATTCTCTACCACTATCGCCTAGCAGCTCGCCACGCGTCGTCAGGCGCCATACCAGTAGCACAATGCTACTGGTTTTTGACACTTTTGCACATGTTCTAATGAACCTCCAACATACCCAAACATACATCACCCCATAGCTTGGAACAATTACAATTATCATTCATAAACACATGTCTAGATTGTAATTTATCACACATAAACATTCATGAATACACTAGTTGAACTCAACCCATCTTTAAAACCTTGCCAAACCATTTCCTCATACTTTAACCAGTGAAACATGCTATCTAAATGGCATAGTTAGGACTCAAACGCAAGTCCTCTGAGATAAGTAAGTACCCTCAACCATTTGAGCTAGTACTATTCTATATCATAACGATCCTCATTAAATGCCATAAAGGCTCCACTACCCGTATTTATTAAATAATTATTTATTTACTTATTTAAATTTCACGGGTCTTATAAATGGTCCCTAGCGGTCCCTAACTAGCACTTTACACCATAGACCACTAGAGCTCTCTAACTTCAAGTTTTCCACTTAGTGCCTAACAGTTTTATGGTACCACCCAACACCATATCAGTGCTCAAATCCTAACTAACTATAACAGGTTACCCAATTTGCTTATCTAGGATATTTTTTCACTTCCTTAGTTCAACATACCATAGTTTAATTCAAAATATACCTTATACAGAACAAATTAGACAATCTTGCTTTAGCAAATAAGTTAAACAAATACCCAATCTTAATTCAATAAGAACAAACAATAACATCAATTCAATTAAACATACCAACATACACATAAAAAATTACCAACAATAGACTTATATAATTAAACTAGCTTCCCTTGTCCGGATAGACATGTAAAATAAATTTATAGTTTTCATATGATCATATTCATTATAGAAAACTATTTTAGGATCTTTAAGATATAAGATTTTCACACAATAAAGCATAATAGAGCACTAACCTTAATCCATAAGAGATCCTATGAGAATGCGTTGTTTAATTTGTTTGTTCTCTAACAATCGTTTATCAATCTATCTCTTTACTTTTCTTTCTCCTCTCACACGTTCTTGATGGCTTACTGTGAAATAATCTTATGGCCAAAGATAGAAGCTTAAACCTCTTTTTATAAACCAATGTCCATCAAGTTGATTTTTAATTTATCTTTATTTTATTTTATTATCACTTCCCATAATAATCAATGCGTCCTTCTATTTTATTAAATAAAAATTGGACCATCATAATATTTCAAATGAGTCACATAATAAAATTAATTTGTCAATTAATTCTAACATTCTCTCACTTGACTCATATGATGTCATAACATTATGTGATTTAATACATAAACATATTGTCCATTAAAGAACCTTACATAAATTGATTCCATCATTATTCATAATTAAAGTTACAAAAATAGTAAGAGTCATGACGGTCACTCATCATTTAGTTGACATGGTCCCTTCCATGTACTACTACATTATCCATTTCTCTTTAATATGACTTCACAACAAGAAGTCTATAACAAGTTCAAACATAACGTCATTTTTCAATAACAATAATTTGCATGCATAAACATAAGAAGAAAGTAGAAATTTCATAAACTTATAAGAAATTAGAGTGTCACATAAACATTAATAACATTAACATTTAACATTCACTAGTAAACATAATGTCCATATTCTTTACATGGCCAACATGTAATTTGGGTTGTAACCCTTTTGTCAAAAGGTCAACAATCATAAGATTTGTGCTAATATGTTCTATCGACACTCTACGTTTCTAAACTTCTTCTTTAATGACAAAGTATTTCAACTCTATATGCTTAACACAATTGGAACACTTCTCGTTCTTAGAAAAAAAGATTGTTGCGGAACTATAACAATAAGTTTTCAGCGACTTGGAAATATTGTTGACTACTCCAAGTCTTGAAATAAAGTTCCATAACCAATTAGCCTGCACTATGGCCTCAAAGCATGCCACAAATTCAGCTTCCATGGTGGATGCAACAATAACAGACTACTTCGCACTTTTCCATCCTCTAGCTAAAAAATACACACAACCAAATGTAGACTTTCTTGTATCGGTACAAGCGACAAAGTCTGAATCTGTATAACCTATCACCTCAAGGTGATCAGATTTTCTTTAAGTAAGCATGTGACTCTTTGTTCCTTGTAGATATCTTAAAACTTTCTTTGTAGTTTTCCAATGCTCAAGCCTTGGATTACTTTGGTATCTACCAAGCATACCAACTGCAAAGCTAATATCTGGCCTCGTACATGTTTGAGCATACACTAAACTCCCAACAACAGATGCATAAGGGATATCTTCCATTTGTTTCCATTCCAAATCATTATTTGGACATTGCATGAGACTAAACTTATCTCCTTTCTATATTGGAACAGGAGATGCTGAACATTTATCCATTCTGAATCTCTCTAAAACTTTATTAATATATGCTTTCTAAGACAAACCTAATAGCCCTTGTGATCTATCACGAAATATTTTTATTCCTATCACATAGTATGCCCTACCCATATCTTTCATTTCAAAGTTATTAGAGAGATATCTCTTAGTCTCACTTAATAGACCAAGATCATCAGTCACAAGCAAGATATCATCAACGTACATAATGATAAATATAAACTTACTCCCATTGACATTCAGATATATACATCGATCAATAGTGTCGACAAACTTTCTTATGTCCATAAATCAAAAGCACACAAAAGTATCATTCAACTTAAGATACCATTGTCGACAAACTTTCTTATGTCCATATATTGATCTCTTAAGTTTACACACCATGTGTTCCTTTCCTTCTTTAGTGAACCTCACTGGTTGGTCCAAATAAACATCCTCTTCTAAATTCCTATTCAAAAAGATAGTTTTAACATCCATTTGGTGCAACTCAAGTTCATAATGAGCTACTAATGTCATGATAATTCTAAAAGAATCTTTTTTAGAAAAAGATGAAAATGTTTCCTATAGTCAATGTCATTGATGGCTAAGAAGGGGTTGAGGCAGGCGTGGGGTGGCTACGATGGAGTCTCCATCGTCGACACCATTAATAGTTAGGCGTCATCATAATATGGTGCTTCACGTGTATGAGGATGAGAACAATATGAGTAGGGATGACAACGGGGTGGGGCGGGGACGAGTTTCGCTATCCCATACCCATTCCTGCAAAAAAAATTCATCCCCATCCCCATACCCAAACCCAACGGGTATCAAACTTTTGTCCCATCCCCATTCCTACCGGGTAACGGGTATAATCTCATACCCATACCCGTACCCGTGTTCTAATTACTTAAATATTAATTTTTATAAAAGAAAAAAATTACAACAAAGAAAACATAATATTATCAAATATTTAATATTAGGAAGATGATTGTTTCTTCCATATCAAATACTTTGAAATAAATTATAATTATTTACATTTTAGATTAGAATATCAAATAAAATTTCATGAGAACCAAAACATTTATTAAATTTGCAAACTACAAACATTAATGAAACTTATTAGTTGATAAAATTAAAAAATATTTTAAAAAATATATAAAAGGAAAACAAATATTCAAATTAAAATATATTTTAAATGTTTGTTTACTTCAATTTTTTTAAATTCTAATAAATCTCTTTTTTATACACTAATAAAAGTTATAATACATCACTTTATCAAAATGACACAAAGAAGAAATAATAAACATAATAATAAAATTTTGACATAGATTTTGTATCTTTTGAACTCCAATATATGTTAGATAGTGACAAAAAAATGTTCATAGAAATTACATTAAATTTTTATATTGTAAGAAAAAAAGTTATTTATACAATTAAAGTGAAAAAATTATAGTATGATTAATAATGAGTTTAGAAAATAAAAAATAATTAGATAGAATATATCGAAATATTATTCTATATGATGAAAATAAACAATAAATAAAAATATTAAAAAATTAACAAATGTGTGTCTTATAAATAATTTGGAGACTATTGAAAGAAATAGCTCAAAGGAAATCAAATATATAATTAACGGTATGATAAAATGAAAAACCTTAGAGATCTAAGAAAACTTTTCAAATATCAACATATATACTCAATGGTTGAAAAATAACGGAAATTATTTAACGAAACAAAAAAATTCTTCAAATTAAACAAAAATTAATAATAATAAGTAAAAAAAAAATTTATATTACCTTAAATCGAGAGTATAAACATTCTCATGTAAAAAGGAAAATATATAATAAATAAAAATATTAAAAAATAATAGAAATATTCAAATGTGAGACATAAAATTTTTTTAATTAACATACATCATTTTAACATAATTACATAAAGGTTATGATAAGATGAAAAATATATTGGAGATGCGAATGAGTTTCATGACAAACAAAATAATTAGAAGAAATAAAAAATAGAAAGTATATATATATA
>Ga0209589_1004596_pt1 | contig 23726 bp, 24 predicted proteins | sample CowpeawhiteBW_FD_187525 | JGI IMG/M metagenome (GOLD analysis project Ga0209589, IMG submission 187525) | Root nodule microbial communities of legume samples collected from California USA - Cow pea white BW (SPAdes) (version 2) | ecosystem: Host-associated > Plants > Roots > Nodule | place: USA...
TATGCAATAGATGCAACTTGAGTTGAGAGCACTCCTCCCTCTATTGCCTTTGAGAGTCACCACTTTCTAGAGATTTCCTCTCTCTACCTCTAGCCACCTTCCTTAGGCTAGCATATATTAGGAATTTCTATCACCTCTCTTTCACCTTCCATTGCTTGCAAGTGCCTTCCAACTTGCCTCCATTCCTTCATCCATTTCCGCTGCCCATGGAGCTCTTCATGCACCTTTGGAGCTCCACCACATTATAAGAAGAATAGACGGATGGTTAACTGAACAAGGCAGCAATACACATAACGGCTCAAGCTGCCTACTCAAAATAATAATGCATAAGGAAGAACCGCTAACCCCAAACTTAGGAAATTACAGCGAGGCCTCTAGTGTCAACTCACTAACATAAGACTTGGGCTTGACCTAGGCCCATTTAGAACCTGAAAATTAGTCCAACGCAATAAAGAGGGCCCAATCCATAAGGAGGGAAGAACATAATTAATGACTCTATAAATGCATGTGGGCCCCACCAATTAAAGGTACGCTTTCATTAATTCACTAATTTATGATTTGACTTTTGAGAGCATTTGCTGACTTGATCGTCATAGTCCTTTCCGCAGGTAACCCCTTAAGATGTGATTTGTGTTCTCTGATGTTCTGTTATTTTTTCTGTAGGAATAATTACCACCCACCGTGAAGCACAAGTTAGTATCTTTCCAAGCAATTTGAGAACTTGCAAGGATGGTTTCCACATGTAGCAGAGCTGGAATTGTGAAGAAACTTGAGGAAGGGCTAAGCATGCCTGCAGATTGTAAGACCCAGGAAAATTAATTAATTAATAAATGCGGGTAGAAAGCGCCTTTATGGCCTTAATTATTGTTTGATGTGACGTGGAAAAGTACTAGCTCAAGTGGTTGAGAGTACTTTGATTGTGTGAGAGGACTTGGGTTCGAGTCCTATGTATGTCAATTATGTGTTGTCATTTTATTATTAATTTTAATAATATGTATGAGTATGGAATTGGTATTGTAAGCTTATGATGATTAGAGTGTATAACTTGACTTGGTTGGATTGGTTGTGCATTGCTATGATAATTGATGGGTTGTGGGTTTAAACTTGGTTGGGAATGAAATTGGAACTTTATTTTTTTTAGTGTAGTTTTGGAGGGAATATGAGAGGGCAAAAGAAAACCTAGAAAGGGAAAGTAAGAGGGGCTGGAAATCATCTTATAATGATAATTAAATGAGACTTAACCATACCAAAAAGCCTAAATTCGCTTCAGCCCTTTAACTCAATAATAAGACACATATAAAAGGCAAAATTGAGGTGGAAAAGGGGTTTTTGTAATTATTTTCATTTTGGTTGAGAGGAGAGGGAAAATTGGAAGAGTGAGAGGCTGAATTGAGAATGCAAGGGCTGAGTGGGAGAGAGAGGTGGAAGCAAAGAATTTGGTGCACCAAGGAATCCCTATTCTCTTTGCAAATTCAATCAAGAATCCAGGTTAGGGGTGCTGAAATTAAGTGTATATGAATTTTGCATGTGTTCCCGAGTTTCTGTTTTCGATTGGATTCTTTGTGGTATGAATTGGTGTTATATGCATTTTGTGATTGAGAATTTGGTACACTTGGTGCTGTTGTCAAGTCATTTATGTTTAACAAGTGTTGGATGGGGTTTTGGGGTATTGCGTGGTTCCTTTGGGTGAATTTCGAGTTTTGGTATCTCCAATGGGTACAAAGCATGTTAAATGGGTTTAGTGTTGGATTAGAGTGAATGGGAATGGGATACATTGTTTTGTAATGCTTGTAGTGTGTTTTGGTATGTTTGTGCATTGTTAGAGTGAACTGTGCGCGTGATCAGACTCGAAACCCTACAAGTCTCACCCAAGCGACTCCATCTCGCCTAAGTGAGAGTTGCAGAGTCTCGTGTTTGGTTCTGGTTCGCGTTACTCACCTAGGCGACCTTGGATGGGGTTGAGCGACTTAGTCTCTCGCTCAGGCGACAAACACTCGCCTAAGCGAGGTCACGAGGAAACTATGATTGTTTTGAGCGCGAAACCTCGTCCAAGTGAGGAGTTTTGCGGGTTTGAGCGAACCAGGGTCTCGCTCAAGCGAGACGGTCTTGCCTAAGCGAGATTTCATGATCATTTGGATGTGTTGCTTGCATTGTAGCTCAGGCGAGATTGAATTGGGTGTTTGGGCGAAAGATGATCTCGCCTAGGCGAATAGATCTCGCCTAAGCGAGATAACGTGATGTGGCCACTGTTTTAAGCTCGCTCAGGCGAGGTGAACTAGCCTAAGCGAGGTTGAGGGCTTAGCTTGGGCGAGAGTCCCTGGCTTAAACGAGTTTATGCGAATTTCCATGTTTGTGTTTGCTTGTGTGTGTGATTTGGCTAATTTTTCCTAAGTATAGGAAGTATATGCATGTGGTGTGGTGTTAGGGCTTGAAGGACTAAGTCCAATAGGGGTTTGGGATGTGCTTGATGGTGGGACACATGATGGGCATGGAATTGGTTGAGTTCCCGTCGGCTACTAATGGGCGAGGAGTCCTTGGTATGGTGATTACATATGTCGAGCGCACGATGGGCAAGGAACTGTGATGTTCCCGTCGGGTACTATTGGGTGAGGAGTCCATGGTATGGTGATTGCGTGCGTGCCAGGGTCCAAGTCGAGAAGGCTTGGATGATTTATTAAAGACGAGGAGTCTGTAGGGCAGGACTATGAGCGGGATAGGCTCATAGGGTTGGACCACGAATGAGTTAGTTTCGTGGGGGCATAGTGCAGTCCCAAAACCTAGTTCATGTAAATGACTCATGAAGGACTATGAGCTCATGGTTGGGTAATTTTGAAAAGCATGAAATATTAGTTATGTTATTTTGGGGATGGGTGACATATTTATTTCATGTATCTGTTTTATATATTGTGCATAACTCACCATTTCTGTGTGTGTGTGGCGATGATTGGATAACTCGTTACAAATGATGTGATAGGTGGGCCAGGAGATGCATAGACTCGGAGCAAGGGATAGCATGAGATTTTGTATATATTTATTATTTTGGTTTTGAGATAATTTTGTAACCCTTTTGGGAGCCATTTGAATATTACTTCAGTTTTATAATTATGGACTCTTGTTTTTATTACATTGTATTAAAGTTTTAAATTTCCCGTGTTTTTGGGAAATGGTATTATATTAAATGAGGCATTTATTTTTATTTCTTATTTTATATATTAAATATTAGTAATATTCCTTAGGGATGTTACACAAATAGCACCTTCAATTTGGACGTATCCTGGAAGGGCTGGCTAAGATGCAACAAAAGCTTGTTGATCTTAAGAAGCGTAGTGCTAACGAAATGGAAGCACTAAGGCATGAGAATTCCAGGCTGAGAAGGAAGATTGAAACTGATCTCACCTAGAATGGGAAGGGTAGGGAGCTACCAGAGGACCCCGATAACCTAGTGCACCAACTCAATAAGGAGGAAAGTGAATATAACCCTACCCTGCACACCTTCACCACCACTCAACAAACACCCACCATATCCGCCCACCGGATGACTACCCAACACGCACCCACCCTCCCGGCACACTCCACAACTATCCATGCTGCCACTACCGTTCCCACCACCCATAACCCTCCCCATTATTACACTACAACCTTCCCCATCATCATCCAACACCTCATACCACCACACCAACCCAAACGTCGCCATCCTTTTGTTGATGTCGTAATCACCATCCCTCTTCCTAGCCAGTGGGAACCCTTCACACTGGAACACTACGCTGGGGACACATATCCTGATGAACAACTCAAAGTGTATGTCATCCATGTTGCTTTATACATATTTGAGGATGTCGTTTTCTGCAAGGAATTCCCTACCACCCTAAGAGGAGTAACCCTAGAATGGTTCACCTTTTTGCCCCCATACTCCATCAATTGTTTCGACACCCTCTTTCATCTCTTCACCACCCACTTCGCAGGAAGCCGCCCCCACCAAGCCATGCCTCAATCCCTCCTCAGCATCAGAAATGAAAAAGACGAGACACTAAGGGTCGTCATAGACCGTTTTGGCAAAATTGCCCTCTATATGCAAAACTTAACCGAAGAAATGATCCTACAATGCATGATCCTCACACTGAAACATGGCCCGTTTGTCGACAACATCTATCTCAAACCATCGACCTCTATGCACGAGCTCAAGCTGTGTGCTGCGCATTACATCCGTATGGAGGAGATGAAAACCCTACGCACCAAATTCTACACAAACTACATGCCCTTAGCTCCCAAGACCAAAAAACCACCATCACGATCAAATTCTAGGCCTAGAGAACCTAGACCACCCCGATTTTCGAGATACGACCTGCTAAGTGTTCCCCGATATCACCTTCTGAACGAAGCCCTTCAAGCGGAACTTATCCCTCCACCCCGCAAAACCCTGAACCCACCCAACGTCGACATGACCAAATACTACAAGTACCATCGGAATAAGGGACACACCACAAATGAGTGTAAAGCGCTTCAAGACAAGATTGAATAATAGATATGCATTGGCCACCTTCGACGATTAGTCAAAAAAGACGAACCACACCACCCTAGGAAATCTGACAACCGTATCCCCACACGCGATCACCACAGCAATACTCGTCAACAAGATAATAGACGTAGACACCACCCCCAGCCCATACCGACATCAACCATGCTGATCCCCCAAGTTATGCAACACCATAATCACTATATCTAACGGGTTCGCCAGAGAAGGCTCCCCCTCATCCGCCTTGATGAAGCACCTCCGTAACATCCAGTTCATCAACCACATCGCTTGCTCACACCATAGACGGAGAACGCTGCCTATCACTTTCACTAACGCTGAATTACATGGCGTCGACCAACAACAGGACGACCTCATGGTTATCACCATAGAGCTCGAGAACTTCGCGGTCAAGAAGGTCTTTATAGAGCAAGGGAGCTCAGTACACATCCTGTACTGGACGACCTACCAAAAACTCCAACTCCCAGTCACAGCTATGGTACCCTATGACGAGCCCATTGATGGATTCTCTGGAGAAAAAGTATCCACTCAAAGGTATATTGATCTCCATGTAGTATTCTGTGAAGTAACCAAACAAAAAATGTTCTCATCTGTTTCTTGGTCGTTTAGGCCCCCTCCTACAACGTCTTCCTTGGACGACCTTCCCTTAACACCATGGGAGCAGTGGTCTCCACACCCCACTTAGCTATGAAGTTCCCGTCCTTCTATGGCGACATCATCACCATCCATGGTGACCAAAGACTTATGCGTGAATGCTACATTGCGAGCTTATGACACCCAACTAAAAGTTCTCCAAACACACAATATTGAACGGTAACTCGGTTCAGGCCTAACTCTATCCGGTGAAGACCTGGACCCCATAGTAGGGCTATTGGCACAAGCAAGCTTGAAGCAAAGAATTGATAAAGCGATGTGCATGAAGATCATATGTATTTGATGAAGATTGATGAAGATGCACTTGAAGATTAAGTTTTAGTGTGTTAAATATGAAAATAACATATTAAATGTAATGTATTAGTGTTATATCATGTTGGTAGGCTATATGACATAGGTTAGATGTCTTGTGTGTCTTAGTGTGTCTCTTTTAATATGTTAAAATGGGTTTTAACAAGTTAAAAGGCTTGTTGTATATAGTTTCTAGGATGAATGCATTCAGTCAGTTGAATTATTTTTTAATCGACCGATTTCACTTATGTAAAGTGAAATCAGCTGACTGTACTAAAAATTCAATCGACTGTTCACTTAAACCAGACTATATAAGCTATGTTTTCGCGAGCAGAGGTGCTAATATGATTTTTTGTGCACAAAACTTTATCATTCTTCTTTGGAAAGCTCTCTCACTGCAATAGACAGTTGGAACTCGTGTTTTGAAGATCTTGGTTGATCTTGGAGGAATTTTGGCTTGTGAGTAGCTTGAAGAACACATGTATGGTTGGCTAGGGAGAGCCACCATCAGGTTTGGATGTTCTTGTACCTCTGGTTAGTTTGCCTGATGTGATTTCAGGTCTATAAGTCTGATTTTTGCATGGTGTGTGTCTATATTTTTGTGTGAGTAAAAAATCTTGTGAGTTTTGTTGTTCAAAAGTGTAATCTTGGTGTGTGTAAAACTTTTGAATATAGTGGAAACCAGACTCAAGTTGTCCTGGTAAATTGGATGTAGCTTTGTGATTGAGTGAACCGGTATAAAAACAATTGTGCAATTCTCTTTCCCTCATCTCAATCACTTTGAATCTCTTTAAAAACTCAAGAAAACCAAACAATTTGATCTTTGGTGTGATTTAATGCGTTCTTGTGTAATATGAGGTTGCATACTTGTTAAAAATATTGATTGGAACAAGTCTTGTATGTAAAAGATTGATGTTTGAGTTGAATTTGCAAATTCTGCATTCTGCATAAATCTCTAGTATTTTAGCCAACTGATTTGTATTTTTAATCGACTGTTTCATAGCTTCAAGAACAAATTAGTCTATTGTTTTATATTTTAATCAACTGAAAGTGTACTGGTCTGCTGCATTTACATCCAAACTTTCCAGTCTATTTCATTTAATTAAGCTTTCGAAAAAGTTTTATAAAACCAATTCAACCCCCCCTTCTTGGCTAAAATCACCATTTCAAAACTAACGTGGGCGCAATTCCAGTATCGAACTTAGAGCTTTCACCTAGAAGAATTCTTAAACTAGGCGCAAACCTACAACAAGATGGCCATGACATAATTGCACCTACAATAACTACCAATGCCAACCTGTTCGTTTGGTCAGCTGCAGACTTTCCCATCGTTGATCCTTAAGTTGTCGTTCACAAACTGTCTGTATACAATGAATCTAGGTACGTCTCCCAAAAGAAGAGAAAGTTAGGAGAAGAACGACGACTAGTTGCAAAAGCAGAAGCCAAAAAATTACTAAATGTCGGATTCATCGATGAGGCACACTACACCACCTGGCTGTCCAATGTTGTCATTGTCAAGAAAGCTAGCGGCAAATGGCGGATGTGTGTTGACTATACGGACCTCAACAAAGCATGCCCCAAAGACGCATATCCTTTACCTAGCATTGATAGGTTAGTAGACGGCGCAGCCGGGAACAAAGTGCTTAACTTCCCAAACGCTACTTAAGATACAATCAAATACCTATGGCTCCGTCTAACATATTCAAAACCGCCTTCATAACTGAAGACACCAACTACTTCTACAAAGTCATGCCCTTCGGACTTAAAAACGCAAGCGCTACCTATTAGAGGTTAATGGATAAAATGTTTAGCCATCTGATAGGCAAGTGTGTCGAAGTGTACGTAGATGACATGGTTGTCAAATCACCCAGCCACCTGCAACATTAAAAGGATTTGTCCAAAGTATTTTCCGCACTGCAAAAATATAACCTCAGACGTAACTCCGAAAAATGTGTTTTCGACGTAGATAGCAGAAAATTTTAGGCTTCATGCTAACACAACGAGGAATTGAGGAAAACCCTGAGAAATGCAAGGCCATAATAGAAATGCACAACCCAACCAACGTCAAAGAAGTACAACGCTTAGTGGGCCACCTCACTGCCATATCCAGATTCCTGCCAATGCTAGCGGACCAAACCCGACCAATCATCCAACTCTTAAAAAAATCTATGAAGTTCTCTTGGAGCGATGATTGTGAGCGAATTTTCCAAAACCTTAAAACCACCCTAACATCCCCTCTAATCCTCCGCAAACCAAACATAGGCCTCCCTCTACTAGTATACATCACAACAATTGACCATATAGTTAGTGTCGCCTTGGTCTAGGAGTTGGCTGGTGTTCAATATCCAGTATACTTCGTCAGTTAATCTTTACAAGACCCAGAAACCAGATATCAGATGGTGGAAAAACTAACCTAATCTCTAGTAAATGCTCAAGATGGCTTTGCCCCTAATTCCAGACCCACCAAATTGTCATTAAAACAGACTACCCCTTTCAAAAAATCCTCCAGAAACCTGATCTAGCGGAAGGAATGTCATCTTGGGCTGCAGAACTATCCGAATTCAACATCCGCTATGAACCACACAGCTTGATCAAAGCCCAATGCCTACTTGACTTCGTCAACGACCTTCAACACACCCCAGAAGTGGAACAATAGACACTATATGTTGATGGTTCCTTCAATCCTAGGGGCAAACGTTGATATTGTTCTAGAAGGCCCAAACCATATACTTACCGAAAAATCCTTATACTTTGCATTCAAAACCTCCAACAATCAAGCCGAATATGAAGCCATCCTGGCCGGCCTATTCTTGGCATGGGAAGTCGGAGTACGCGCATTGACATGTAAAACGAACTCCAAATTAACGGTGGGCCACCTCAATGACGAGATTCAGATTAAAGATGTCATCTGCTTCAATACTACCACTTTGTCCGCAACATCATGAAATCCGACTTCGACGAAGTAAAGATACAACATATACCAAGAGGGGATAATACCCGAGCAAATGCCTTGTCCAAATTAGCAAGTACAAGGCATAATGGGCAGCACAAGTCCCTCCTGCAATAGACGTTAGCAGCACCGTCAACAACACACATATGTCTAAGCATAGACAAGGTCGACAATTGGATGACTCCATATATCCAATATCTGAAATCCAGAAAACCCCCAGCCAACGCTGACAAGAGATGGCCATCAAAAGTAGAATGATACACAATGGTCGGCGAAAATTTATACAAACATGGATACGGACAACCCTTGCTTAAGTGCATCACGAAAGAGCAAGTAGATTATGTAATTAGGAAAATTTATGAAGGGATATGCAGATACAACTCGGGATCACAGACCATGACGACCAAAATACTCAGAGTCGGCTATTTCTGGCCTACCATGGAAACAGATTGTAATGCTTTCGTCAAGAAATATATACCATGTCAGAAACATGGCAACCTCGTTCACTAGAAACAAGAATAGTTGCACGCCAAACTCTCCCCGTGGCCATTCATAAAGTGGGGGATGGATATTTTGGGATCATTTACCCCCGACAAGGGGCAAGTCAAGTTCCTCATTCTAGGAATTGATTACTTCACAAAGTGGATAGAGGCTAAACCATTGGCCACAATCACAGCACAACAAGTCCAATAATATGTATGAAAGAATATAATATGCCAGTATAGGGTGCCGCACACTATCATAACTGACAATGGACAACAACTCATAGATAAGGAACTCGCTAAATTCTATACCAGCCTAGGCATCAAGCATATCACCAACTCAGTGGAGCATCCGTAAACCAGCGGACAAGCCGAAACCGCCAACAAAGTCATACTAGTCGAATTGCGCAAAAGATTAGATGGGGCAAAAGGTAGATCATCGAAGGAATTATTTGAATTATTGTGGGCCTATAGATGTACCCTTCAATCCGCTACGAACGAATCTCCCTTCAATTTAGTATACGGGCCGAAAGCAATGATACCAGTCAAGATCGGGGAACCATCCTTACGAAGACAAGTATACGTCTACAACAAAAACCAACAGAGTTTATGTGCCAGCATAGAGTTACTAACATAACTATGAGAAAAAGCGCAAATTAGAAATATGACGGTAAAACAAAGAGCGACAAGAAAATATAACTCAAAACTTTGTCCGCGAACTTTTGTCAAAGGGGACCTGGTGTGGAGAATGGCTATCAACACAATAGAAAAAGATGGCAAGTTCTCGGCTAATTGGGAAGGACCGTATAGAATACGAGAGGATTCGGGAGGAGGCGCCTACATGATAGAGCAATTATCAGGAGAAGAGATACTGAACATGTTGAATGTATCTCACCTCAAGTTCTACTTTAGTTAGGATTGCCAATGTAATCAACACAAGTAACTTGTAACCCTGGATGTAGTCTTTTTTCTCACCTGGGATTTTTACCTAAGGAGAGTTTTGGCCAAGGCGTTTTTAACGAGGCACTCTAACATTATGAATAAAAATAAGGGTTCTTCACACATTCGTGGGTCAGATACAATTTTCTTAAGTTTTCCACCACTTACCAAAGTAAGCGGCCTGGGTCGAACACTTACTTATTAAGATATTTTCTTAAGTTCCCCACCACTTACCGAAGTAAACAGTCTGGGTCGAACACTTATTCATTAAATTATTTTCTTAAGTTCCCTACCACTTACCTAAGTAGGCGGCCTAGGTCGAACACTTACTCATTAAGTTATTTTCTTAAGTTTCCCACCACTTACCAAAGTAAGCGGCCTGGGTCGAACACTTACTCATTAAGTTATTTTCTTAAGTTCCCCACCACTTACCAAAGTAAGCGGTCTGGGTCGAACACTTACTTATTAAGATATTTTCTTAAGTTCCCTACCACTTACCTAAGTAGGCGGCCTAGGTCGAACACTTACTCATTAAGTTATTTTCTTAAGTTTCCCACCACTTACAAAAGTAAGCGGTCTGGGCCGAACACTTGCTCATTAAGTTATTTTCTTAAGTTCCCCATCACTTACCAAAGTAAGCGGCCTGGATTGAATACCTACTCATTAAGTTATTTTCTTAAGTTCCCCACCACTTACCAAAGTAAGCGGCCTGGGTCGAACACTTACTCATTAAGTTATTTTCTTAAGTTCCCCACCACTTAACAAAGTAAGCGACCTGGGTCGAATACTTACTCATTAAGTTATTTTCTTAAGTTCCCCACCACTTACCAAAGTAAGCAGCGTAGGTCGAACACTTACTTATTAAGATATTTTCTTAAGTTCCCCATCACTTACCAAAGTAAGCGGCATGGGTCGAACATGTCGCATAATCACAATTAACGCAAACACAATCATAAAGTCATAAAACGACGCACTGATAATCATAGTAAAAATAGTAGCTAACGACATCACACAGCGCGGTAACCATGACAAGGCATTCTTCAAATTATAATACCATAACGATGTAAAATGATTGTTCAAAAAGAAAATAATTGTGCAAGTTATTACAAACTTAGAACGAATACGAATCAAAATTTAAACATAATCCTAAGGTATAATTAGTCGCAACGTACCTAGTTTCGTCCCAATGTGTCTAAATGGTACTCGCTTTTAACTTTGTATCTACTTAGTACCCAAATTAGTTAATTTGCATCAATGTGGTCCATCCCGTTAAGTTTTCAGAAACGCCGTTAACAGATCAGTGATGTGGCATTGCAGAACGGATACGTGTCAATGAAAATAACTATACAGTGGAAATTTGTGGATAACGTGTCATGCCCTATTTGAATTGATTGTCCCCATTCAAAAAACCCTAATTTCCCATTCCCATCTTCATCTTTTTCTTCATTTTTTTGTCGGGAAGTTGATTTGTTGTAGGGGTAAGGTGGTGAGTGAAGTGGGAAATGTCGCATGGTTTTAGTCATTCGTGGTCGTCTTGTTCGTGTGGGTCACATAGCCACAGCGTTTCTTCTCCTGGTTCTGTATCTGGGTCAGTAGGTGGAATACCACATATCCTTCACATTGGCATAACCCATCTCCTTCAGAATACCTAAAACACCATTAAATTAAACCACGCACAACATTCAACCACTAACCCTAAACCCCACCATCCCAACAATAAATAATACAATCAACGACAAAAACAAATGGTTTGTGCACCTGCAATCCCAAATAGCTACCAATTTGATGTCAATTACACCTTCAATTTTGTCCACAACGCATGAAATGGACCAAATTTCGTAAACCCTAACTCCAAAAAACCCATATTCTATCGCAGAAAACGTTCCAATTCTGTTCCCAATTCATGCCTTTTTTTCTTTTCAATTTCATCTTACACTGCACTGTTCCACATCACACACTACTCTCGTGCCACCTCATAACATTTTTTCTCACTTAACTGGTCAACACAGTCAGACGTTATCTTATTTAACGGAGTCAACGAAAAGGGACCATATTGATGCAAATTAACTAATTTGGGTACTAAGTAGATGCAAAGTTAAAAGCGGGTACCATTTAGACATATTGGGACGAAATTGGGTACGTTGTTACTAATTATACCTAATCCTAAACGATCAGATCAACATCCATCTCCACCAGAGTTCCATCATCCATAGGGTCTGCATCCTCGGTAGCCACCACCTTGTCAGCTTCCTCTTCCGAGCTCGAGTTCATTTCATTCACAAGACAGCCGTCCACCACGTCCTTATTGACATCGAACCTGGCATCAAACACGGCCATATCCTTGTAGAAAAAGGCCGTTTGTCGCAAATCCATTTGGAACCCATTTATGTGCTCTTGAATGATGTGGCCCTTTAAATCTTCAAGTTGAGCCCATCATTCTTTTCCTTCAGCTCGTCATAATTTACCTCCATGTGAGAAATTTTTTCATTCAGCTTCTTTTCAGAGTCTAGACATCTAACCTTCCACGACTCCAACCGCTTCCTCTCCACCAGCCACTATTCGCTCTCCTTCTCCCAAGTCGTTTTCTCCTCCGCATGCTTCGTTGCCTAAACCTTCAATTCCTCTTGGAGTTCCTCCATCTTGGCCCACCCACCTTCCTTGATCTCCCTTTACAGTAGAGTGCCCACCCTACGACCCAAGACCAAGGCCTTACTATTGAACTCCAGCATGGCTTTAATCATCAAGTTGGTCTCCATGTTGTCTATAGAGGAGACCAAAGATTCAGCCAAGGAAATCTCATTGTCATGGCGAACTGTGGTCCCTAGTAACTCAATCAGACAAGCTTACGACTTCTTCGCTGCAAAGGTAGATCTTGGCCCCAACAAGGTGGCCCTAACTCGCTTCAAGTCCTTCCCGACACCTTGCTTTGCAGGTATAGTCACCTTCCTTTTCGATCCCTCGTGGACGTGAACCTCGACCAACGGTTCCTGCAGATTGGGAACATCAATATTCCCGACATTTTTGGCCTTTTAAGCTTGCTCCTTGCACAAAGCCTTGAACAGATTCAAGTTCTTCTTGCCAAGCTGAGCCATGATGTAACATCCCTACTGAAAATTACTTAATTAAAATAAATAAATAAGAATTGAAAATAAAAGTCATAATTTTATTATTCCCAAACGGGAGAAAATTTATAATATCCTTTAATGTGCCATAATTTAAACAAAACTAAAGTAATAATGTTATTACAAGTTCCAAAATTCAACAAAATAGTAGAAAACATAATAAAACCCCTAGCTCAAAGTCCCCCAAACTAGCCCTCTCCCTGTCGCTATGCATCAACAGCATCACCTGGAATACCATATGCTCCCGTGTGACAAGTCACACAATCATCGCCAAACACAAACAGAAAGGGTGAGCTCATAATAAATTAACACATAAGTTAAGAATATAAAAAGAACCAAACTAATTTATTCTATTTAGTTCTTGGCCAAGACCTTAATACCCCAAGGCTTTTCAACCTTCAATTCACACAAATAGTTAACCACGGACTCAGGATTTATGATGCTCACACGAACTTGCCCGCTCGTGGTCCTGCCTCTACAAACCTCTCCGCTCGTAGTCCTACTCTACGAACCTCCCCGCTCGTAGTTCTGCTCTACGAACCTCCTCGCTCATAGTCCTGCTCTACGGACCTACCCGCCCGTAATCCTGCTCTACGAACCTACCCGCCCGTAGTCCAACACACGAGATCCACCAGCAACGAACCTCCCCATTCGCAGCATCTCTCAAGTGTGAGCATGGAACATACAAACCTCCCTGATCGTATCCCCACACGAGAGTAACAAGATATGAACCTCACTGCTCATATCATCACGTTTTCACCACCATCCATGAACTTACCCATTTATGGCACAACATCTCCTTATCCAAGTCTCTCATCACTTCGTACAAGCAACACACGCAAACCACTGCCTGCAGCGTTATCGCTTGGTGCTGCCTAAGTGCCAACAAGCGAAAATCCTGTGCAGACCGCCTGGCGGGACACCATTGCTGCCAAGCGACAGGCCTCTCCCATACCCAATGTTTCAGGGTCTATCGCCTGACAGTTCACAACTTGCCACTAGGCACCACGCGTTGTAGGGACATCCCTGCTGCTACTATCGCCTAGCGGCCACCTCGCGCCGCCAAGCACCATACTAGAGATTGCGATTTATATTGGTTTAGCACCCCCAACCCATCACGTATGACGATGAACTGATTCAATATACACCTCCAATTTACAGTACCTGATTTCCAATGCCTTCCACACGTTTATGCCTCAGTCTTGGTTACATCCCAATTTTATTCCTCCACTTAAACTCAATTCTAGGCTTAAAGTTGGAAAATAGTACAACCACTGGCTACCTAAAACTTATGATAGAACCAAAATCTTAAATCAATCCCTGTACCAATTTCAGCTCATTAGCAATCCTATACTTAACCAATTTTTATACACCTTTTCATCATTCAATTACTATACCTAATTTCATCTACTCCTACACACCAAAACCCACATTTCCATTTTAGTTATCCTCCCTTTTTCTCATTTCCCTGTTCCAAATTGTTAGACCATAATTAAGAATTCATTACCAAACTCTAAGTCATTTTACCGTAAGCATATCATCTCACTCCATGTATTGCCTTGTTCATCACTAACCCCCATTCAATTATCTTAATCTCTTTGTCACACTTAATTTCTTTTCAACTCAATTCAATGATAACTCTCTCTCAGCCATCCCATAAGTTTTTAGAACCACTCATTGTGCACCGCTATCGGTTGGCGACGACTAAGATGCCGCCAGGCAATACATCAGTCCCTGTGAAAAACCTAGGTTTTTTTGTGCCTTCAAACACCATTTTGTTTAACATGAAACATCCAGTAATTCACCCACGAACTAATAGTTCACAATTATCCCATTTTCTGATGCATACTCAACCAATAACATCATACTAATCCAACCAAAACATAATTGATTCATAATTATACTTAAGAAATCGAATTGCTAAATCATCTCCCAAACCCTAACAAGGTTAACGTAATTGAATGCCTCCCATTCAATCCCCAAGATTCATCCGCACATATAAACATTCGTAATTTCGCACTTTTCATGAATTCCCATCGTACACATGAACAATTCCAGAGAACCCAATCCATCACAGAATTCAAAAACACATACAGAACATATTTCACGCTTGTGTCGCCTGGCGGGCTCACCCTTTCCGCTAGGCAGTTCATCTCAAAAACCCATAATTGGGTTAACACTTATGTGTCGCCTGACGGCTTTGAATGTGCCGCCAGGCGGCTTCTGGGAATTTTTTCAGAAACGTGAAAATGATAAAGGTTTAATTCAACAGAGGCATCACATTCATGCATTACAGTACAAAATTAATTATAGAGTATGTATACACATAAATGAACTCCCCTAACCTGGATAGTTCTTGCTCAATTGAAAAGAATTAGGACTCCTTTTGTGCCACCACTAGTCCAACCTTTGTCTCCTCTCTAATGCACTTGATGTTCTGGTTTAATTCACTCAAAATCACCTTCAGAACTCCCTTTCTCTCTGCCAATTTCGTTTGCCCTTTGTTCCCTCACTTTTTCTCTCTTTCTTCTCCAAAAACAACCTTAATTAGACCATTAACTAAGCCTTAATGCTTGTTAATGATATGAAAACGAAAATTGGTTTGAATTGGGTGTTAATGGCCATTCAAAGACCATTAATGGCTGCCTTCCCAACCTACTAGGTTGCCCTTCTTGTAGCTAGGGTTTTTCCGCCCTTTCATATTCATGCCAAAAGAAAATTTGGCAAAAAGAAAATTCAATTTATTCTTAGCAAGGTTTGAGCACAAAACCATTCAATCACAAAGCAATTTCACAACCAATTCAATTAATTCATGTTTCATAATAATTCCTACAATTTTAGGATTATAATATCACTCATCATGATCAATCAAAACATTAAATAACACACTTATTAAAATAGCATACACTTTGGCATACATAAGACTTGAACCCAAGTCCTCTCCACACCACTAAGTACTCTCAACCACTTGAGCTAGTACTTTTCCACATCATAATAATCCACATTAAATGCCATAAAGGCTCTTACTACCCACATTTATTAAATAATTATGGGTTAAATATGTTTTTGGTCCCTCAAATTTTAGTGAATTTTGGAATTAGTCCCTCTTTGAAACTTTATACCAATTTAGTCATTTATCTTTACAAATGCATGGATTTAGTCCTTCTTACAAAATTTTGTTAAGTTTATTTGACATTTTAAACCCATTTTATGATAATATTTTATTTAACATTGAAGCGAAAATATGTCAAAAGGTGTAAACAATTCAAATACTATCATGAAATGCACTTAAAACATCAAAAAAACTTAATAAAATTTGGTTAAAAGGACAAAATCATGTATTTTTAAAGATGAAGGACTAAATTGGTCTAATGTTTTGAAGAGGGACTAATTTCAAATTTCACTAAAACTTTAGGGACTAAAAACATATTTAACCGAATAATTATTTACTTAATTATTTAAATTCCTCGGGTCTTACACATGAGACTTGCAAAATAAGCAATATCGGTTATTTCTCTCGAACACAACATAACGATAAAAATACGAAATGATACCTACTAAATCAACAAGTGGGTGCATAGATAAATAAACCCTAACTAAACCCTTAGTGGGCATCTTATCAACGTATCCACCACCTCCCTATCAGCGACCGACAACTCCTCCCTCTTTGTATGCTTTTATCGCCACAGGTTGTCGGTCCAACTAAAAGGGAACTTTGTACTTCCATCGTCATTGTAAAATAGAGAGCATCCTGGCTCCTTTATCACCATCTTGAAGAACCCATCTTTGAAATGTTTGAAAGATTGGGAGAAGACATCTAATTTGCTTATCCCTAGGCGGCTTATCAAGGACAACCACGTAATTGGACTCTTAGGTCGAGTGTCGTAAAAATAAAAAAAGCATCACGGTGATGGGTGGAGGTATAGAGACTGGCACAACACCCATAATGCTTGAAGATAACCCTAGCTATTAGGATGTAGTTGGGTAGGAGTAACGTTGAGTAAGCGGAGTACCCCCATCGTAAAGTCATCAAAGGGAATCCACATATGTAATTGAGAAAAATGACACATACATATAGAAGAATCCTTCTGTGGCTCCCTCTTGGTCGTGGCAAATACAATCAACGAAGTTTACCCTTTCAAAGCACACTATGCTCCGCCGAGGACCCCTCTCGAGAATAGAAACACAGTTCAACCAGACATTCAGTATGCAAGACCTTCTAAAAAGAGAATATTGGGTTCGTACGTTTACAACTACCCACTTATACCCAGCTTTTGCCGACAAGCTGCTCTCGGCTATCTCCTCTGCCAAATCTTCTCTTTTCTCAACAATAACCTCTATTGGAATCCCCCCCTCATTGGCCAATTGGCCACTACCCTCATCCCCTGATCTTCCACTACCACTACCTGAATCGAAAGAAGACACACTATCATTATCACTAGACATACCTTTTGAGTATTTTAAGGATTGTGGCAAAAACAAGGAATATATCAGACAGATTTCAAAGGCAATCGATGTACTTTTAGCAAATTTTAGCAAATGAAGCAGAATAAACAAATCTTATTCTCAACCTCTATTTATAAGAACATTTATGCATCCATAAAGTTTTCTCGCCTAAACGTTGTGCATGCGAAACATCACAACGAATGCAAAGCATCACGAATAAAAATCGACTGCACAAACCCATCTGATGCGATCCTTGACAACTGACGTCTCTTCAACTACTCCCATCACTTCTGACATAGTCTTAGCCACGTTCTCACTTCTTAAGACTGGGGGACAACCATATCCCTTAAGACTACGAAGAAATGAGCAATTTTTTTCTTGCAAAAATTACCAAAACAAGCATGTAAACCTCGAGGTGACCTATCCCGCCAAAGGCTGGGGACTGGTGTATCGAACCTATGCCACCAACACTGGTATGGTTAACCACCTGTTTCAAGCTGACAACATGTAACCTTCAACATGACCTACCTCGCCAAAGGCTGGGGGATGTATTATACCTAGGCGATCCTGGCTAACTACTCGGTCTGAACCGCCTACGACTAGCTCTAACCGCCTACGACTAGCTCTATTATAAGAAGAAGAGACGGATGGTTAACTGAACAATGAAGTAGCGCATAAAACCACTAACCTCAAACTTAAGAAATTACAATGAGGCCTCCAATGTCAACTCACTAACATAGGACTTGGGCTTGGCCTAGGCCCATTTAGGACCTGAACATTAGCCTAACACAATAAAGAGGGCCCAACCCATAAGAAGGGAAGAACATAATTAATGACTCTATACATGCATGTGGACCCCAACAATTAAATATACGTTTTCATTAATTCACTAATCTGTGATTTGACTTTTGAGAGACTTTGCTAACTTGATCGTCAGAGTCCTTTCCGCAGGTAACCCCATAAGGTTCAAAACCGCCAACGTTAAGCGAAGACATATCCAAACCAAGGAGTAACCAATCCGAGAATTCAATGATTGGGGTAAGATGTGATTTGTGTTCCCTGATGTTGTGTTATTGTTTCTATAGGAACATTAGGGTTAGGTTTTTGTAGAGACATCCTTAGGTATCTTTTATTTGCATAGAGGCCCTTAAACTCTTCTATATAAGGGGTGCTCCTAGATATGTAAAAGGGTTGAACATTTTGAAGTAAAAACACTCTTGTGCCTCAACCATTTGTGAGAGTTTTCGGCCTAGGGAGTGAATACTTTTAAGCCTTATCTTACATAGCAAGTGGCGACACACATCCACTCATCTTCAAGGTTGCCATGACTTCTAGCCTAGCCTTGTAGTGGCATGCTTCTCACATTTTTACCATTCCTTTCCTTTCCATTTTATGTTTTCTTCTTCCTTTAATTTTTCTTGGTTTTCTATGGGTTATGTGCTTTCCATTTCCTTTTTGTTTTGAATCAATCCATCATCTTCTCTTGAGCTTTGTGAAACGAACCTTTACGTCTAGATAGTATGCTATCCTAACGTCCAGTGGGGATTTCATTTAGCTTTCTTAATCAACTGACACCATATTCAATAATCTTTAAAGGAAACAAGATAATCCTTCATCATGTGGTATTTAGAGCCTAGGTTATCTTGAATATGGTGTTTTTCATGTGCTCAACTTGTTCTTGTAGCTATCTTGGTATGGTTCAAATCCACTTCCATTACACAAATAGTGCTGGCAGAAAACGTGACAATTTTAAAACATTAAACTGCACCAGCTCAATGGTCCAAAAATTATGTTCTTTGTTTCAAAAGAAAGCTCTTTGAATCTAGTTTCCAGAAAAAAAAGAACCAATGCATTTGGAGTTTTGTAGAGAGAGCTATGATCAAATTAGTGAGCAAAGGTCAGATCTACCAAGAATACATGAATCCTTGTTTTCAGGTTATATGTGACAGTTTGGCTACGGTTTTTGCACCTTTTTAAGCTCCTAAATGTTGTTGGATAACATGTCTTTGGATGCATAGTCATTGAGCCTCAAATCCATGAGTTTAAATGCATGATAGCTACATGTTTGTGTCTTTGTGTATGTCATGTTGAGTCTTTAAATATGCCTAACTTTTGCTTGAGTCATATGTCATGATAACTTTAAGTTTTCTTATTCTTGTTTTTCCACGTATTTGAATCTTGCTTTCAATTTATGTCTTACTTGATGTATGCTCCATGAAATTGATTTTGGCCTAAAACTTGAGGACCTAAGTGTCCAAGCCACCTAAAACTCTTTCTCACCATTTTATGAAACTAGTTGTGGAAAGAAGAAAATTTTGCACCAATTTTTGCCTAAAAATCGAGAGCAACCTTGCTCCTTGGTGAACTAAAAGAGTGTTTCTCACTAGGTGTTATGCTACTAGTTTTCTTACTTGAGAATTGGGTGATATTGGCTAATTAGTTCCATGCTTTAACTTGGTTATGATCTTTCTTGGTGTATGCAAGATTTTAGACTTGAAGATGCTTGTCAAGTGCTTTCCATAGAGTCTTTAAAATGTAATTTTCTTGTTTTAGTCTGGTTAAAATTTTTGTCTCAAACTTTTCTTCTTTAGAGTTTAGCTTTCCTTGTTTTTGTGCTTTTCTTGTTTGTCACTAGGTGTTCTTTGTTTTGTCGTAGTAGTTTTCTTTTCTTCAAACTCTTGGAGTGTTGTGGCCGAATCACTTGTCTTTCCATTTGAGTGCTAGCCTTGCCTTGTTGCTTTGGGAGTGTGATCTAAACACTTGGTTGCATTTTGGGTTGGAATCACTACCAGAAAAATGCTAACTATCGATGGTCAGAATCCATCGGTAATAACGTTTTACTAACGGACTTTCTACGGCAACATATCCGTCAGTACACCGCTCGTCGATAATCATTTACCGACGGGTTGTTCAAGTCCGCCGGTAATTACCGACGGAAACATCCGTTGCTCTATCCGTCAGTTATTACCGACAGATGAGATCATCGATAATTACCGACGGCCTCATCCGTCGGTAAATGCATTCGTGAAGTCCATGCCATTACTGATTGATATATCCGTCAGTAATTACCGAGAGAAGCATTCGTTGAAAATTACCTACGGATATATCCGTCTATAATGGTATGGACTTCACGAATGGATTTGCTAACGGATGAGTTCGTCGGTAATCAATCGGTAAGAGTAAAAATTTGGTCTAAGTTTATTTGTTTTTTAGACATTCCACAATACCTGCATATAGAAAATTCCAACACAGACAAATCCAACAGTCCAACATTCCAGCATTCCATTATATCAAATATTATATCATTATCAAACTCCATCACAATATATATCAGATGACACACTAAATTGTTTATAAAACAGAGAAAATAACATGGAGCACAGGAATGTTTGTCAAATATTACATAAGCACGATCAGTACCAAGAAGGAATAATAGTACACAGGTTTATTAAGTACATGTTGAAGGAAGTTTGTCTTAAGAACATGAAAAACTAATAATCTTCATAATTAGGAGAAGATTCTTCATTTAGATTATCGTCCTCTTCATTATTTTGTTGTTGAGAATGAGGTGGAGGGATTTCAGAGTTTTGTTGAGTAGGGTTTGGCTGTTGTGGCTGTGGCTGTGGTTGTGGTTGTGGCTGTTGAAGACGAGCCTGAGCATTAGGAGTGAGATATTGCAGAACTAGGGATTGAAAGGACTGAAACTTAGACCTCAATTGCTCATTTTCCTCCAGGCTGCGTGAAAGTTGCTGCCTAATATTAGTGAGGTCCTCAGTATTAGAAGAGAAAGAAGCTGGTAGTTGGTTCAGACTTTCATTTGGACCAGTATATTTTGAAACAAGTTGACCAACCCCATAAAGTCTTCCTTTCTTTTTCCCTCTTACTGTCTCAATCCAACACCTAGTCCTGATAGAATCATCCTGTGTAGGATCAGCAGAGGATTGTTCTTGTGTTCCATCAGCACATGACGAAACCTCATATATGACTTGAGAAAGCCTAGTCTGAAATTCTTCCTCTAAGTAAACAATGAACAATTATTATTCTGTGGTGGGATACATTTAAGAGTAAATAATATTGAACAATAAAAGAGACTTACATTTGTCTTCCTAGACCTCTCATCCACATACTCGCCAGTACCTTTCTAAATAGACCTCTCATCCTCATATATGACTTGAGAAAGCCTAGTCTGAAATTCTTCCTCTAAGTAAACAATGAACAATTATTATTCTGTGGTGGGATACATTTAAGAGTAAATAATATTGAACAATAAAAGAGACTTACATTTGTCTTCCTAGACCTCTCATCCACATACTCGCCAGTACCTTTCTAAATATGTGTCTGCTGAAAGACTTCATCAAGAAACACATGGCGTCCCAACTCACGTGCCTGCAACAAAATGTTATAGAGTTAGATTTGATTTGATTTCAAACTTTAAAAATGTAGTTCAAATATGACAAATAAAAACATTTAATGTGTTTACCATACGAAGGGCATACTCGTAAGTGGTAATGGATCCCCTTATATGTAGGGTTCCACCTGTTTCAGAAGCCCTATTCTTTTTTGTTGCAATACATTTGCTTCGATAACTTGGAGAATTCCAATGTTCTAGCAGCCTTGTCCACACATCATTAGGAATCCATTCTAGCCTTTCTCTACCCATTCTAGCATCTCTAAATAGCTCAAAGAGACGATGAGAAGCTTTGCCGTTGAAATTTCTCTTAATGGCAATTTCATGCTCTGGTGCTCACTAAACTCTCCTTTATAACACAATTTAAACATATAAAACATTATAAGTATCTTAAACATGGAATAGTAGTTAACAACATAATTTACCTATATAATAAGTTAGAACACGTTACCTTGAAGCGTTGCCAAAAAATGTCCTTGTCTTTTTCAGGTATTGATCCCCATGATGGCCAAAGATTAAGAAATTGTTGCTTGATTGTCTTTGTGATAGCCTGTGAAGCAACTCTATATGGAACAAACCTATAATTCATGGAAAATTGTTAGAAGATGAAAGAAGTTACATAATATAAACAATGAGAATAACTAAATTTAAATATTACCCTCAACTGACAGGTTCAATCATCGGGCAGTCCTGCAGAGTTGGGTTAGGTTCTGCATCTAAATCAGGATCAACCATAGGTTGTGGGGCAACTATATCACCTGCAACTGGGATGGTGCAGACTGCTGACCTACGACAGAAGATGGGCCACCAATCGAGGCTGGGGATGGTACAATATGAGGTGATGGGGATGCTCCAATGTCTGTAGAAGGGGTATGTAACCCAGTGTGTGTGGAGCTGAGGAAGATGAGGATGGTATATGTGAGGGTGGTACAGAAGGGGGCCTGGGAGCAACAACAAGGGTATGCAACCCTATGGGTGGAGGTTGAGAAAATGAGGATGGCATATGAGACGCCGAGATAGATGTAGGGTTATGTAACCCTGTGGGTGGAGGTGGGGAAGATAAGGATGGCATATGTAAGCCCGGGGTAGGGGTGATGGGTCGGAGTGGAATCCGAAGCATATAATTATTACGTCTCTTTCTTGTTTTTGCAATACCTTTCCCTTTATCAACTGGGGGTGGTCGAGGTGGATCTCCCGATGACATGGCGTATGGAGTTTAGGATCTAAGTATCAAACAAATTAAGATGGTGTATGATAACAAACAAATATACCAACTTAATAACTATTCATTAGACATATTACACAAGTTGAAGTACAACAACAAAAAGTTCTAATGAAATGAAAAAGAAAGACAAACATATTAAAAAGTTAAGTACAAAAACAAAAAAGAAAAAGTTAGTCATTATCACCACTTTCATCCTCATCGTCGTCGTCCTCTTCATCCACTTCTTCAGTTTCATCATCTTCTTCTTCTTCTTCTTCTTCATCTAGATCTTCCTCCTCCTCCTCCTCTTCCTCTTCTTCTTCTTCTTCTTTTTCTTCTTCCTCCTCCTCCTCCTCCTGTTCCAACTCTTCATCATGACCTTCTATGTGATGAAATCCATATACACGTTCTACTTCAATTACTTCGTTGACATGTGACATTTCATCAACTTGGTAAGGGACATCGTCTTCCACCTCATTTGATTCAATGCGACCTCTCGGCTTTGTTTTAATTGCAACACACCAACCACAGTTGTCTTTTCGAGATGGTGGATATTGTACATAATATACTTGTCTAACATTGTATGCCAAAATAAATGGATCAAATGGTTGGTACCTTGAAGTCATGTGAATGTCCACAATGTTATATTTAGGATCCACTCTTGTACCTTTCCTTGAGGGATCAAACCATTCACAAAAA
>Ga0209589_1004599_pt1 | contig 23721 bp, 17 predicted proteins | sample CowpeawhiteBW_FD_187525 | JGI IMG/M metagenome (GOLD analysis project Ga0209589, IMG submission 187525) | Root nodule microbial communities of legume samples collected from California USA - Cow pea white BW (SPAdes) (version 2) | ecosystem: Host-associated > Plants > Roots > Nodule | place: USA...
AAGGAAATAAAATATTTATCAAAAGTTAGTTGCATTGATTTTTAAATTTAAAATAGATTATTTAAGCAGTTGAGTTCTATTATTCAACAAAACACTTATTAATTAAAAGAAATATATCTGTACAAGGTTGTGCACTATTGAAAGATTACGCGGAACTAGAGAAAGATGGTTTATTATTATGATCCATTGGGAATGGGCTCTTGGCCCATTAAGTAGAGGTTTGGGTAGGGGTTTTGGAGAAGAGTCGGAAAAAGAGTGAGTTGGTTAGGGTAGTTTGGAGAGAGAGAGGGTGTCGGGTGTTAGGAGGTATATAAAGTGAAACACATCGCAGCAACCAGGTTAGGGCGCAATAGAAAATACAAGCCGTAGAAGAGGGCTTCGTTCTTTGTGTTCGTTCGCAAAGGAAACTCTATCCTTAGATATAGCGGTAACTCGTGGATCAATTCTTCCTTGTTTTTTCCTTTTCACTGATTTTTCTTTTCTCTACTTCAGTGGTTTTTGTGCGGTTTTTTCTTTTTGATTGTTTTTATGCATGCGCGATGTTGTTGCTGATGCTTTTGATGTGTTTTGTGTTATTTGTTCGGTGGCTAGATGGATCGGTACCAGAAGGTGGAGAAGCCGAGAGCTGAAACTCCAATCGATGAGAATGAGATCCGTATTACTAGTCAGGGGAGAATGAGGAACTACATTACTTACGCCATGAGCTTGCTTCAGGTAAGATTTTTAAAGCCTAAATTAAAATTTGCGTGAGGTCTTACAAGGACTGAGGAAACTTGGAAATTCTTACTGATTGTGTGCATGCGAATATTGTGGTAATTACCATGCCTCTATACTGAAGTCTTGAACATGTTCATAACAATGAGTCTGACCTCTTTTTATTTGGTAGTTTGTTTAGACCTCTTTTTGCATTTGTTTATGTTGCAATTTTATCATTCTAAATTTGGAGGGAATGGAAATGGATTAGTAGTGTGTGGTAGGTGGCCTATATTACCCTACTAGCTTGTACTTTTTTTTACATTTTGTGTGTACTTTTTTATTTTTTTTAAATTAAAGAATACATAGTGTCTACTAGATTTATTACGATGAGTATATTTATGATTAATGTAAGGTTTTGATTATCAGAATTTAATTTAAAGCTTGTGGTGTGACAACTCCTCTCTAATCTCCCCCTTCTCTTCCATTTTTTAAGTGTTTGTATTGGAATTGTGTGTGAGTGGTGGGGTTCAGTGCCACTGTTCTTTTAATAGGGAATCTCCCAAATAAGGAGTAGTGTGTGTTTCCTTTTATTCTGTCTGATAGCATTCTCTGGTGGCTGAAAAAGTGAATATTATGAATCATAAATTAGTAAAGTAAAAGTTCAGTGAAGTTAAGTCATGAAGATCTCCCTCATAATTGACAAATAACTTAGGTTGGGATTTTCAGTTTGTGTGTGAAGTCTTTCTTATGTTCAAATTCTTAAAGCTCATCTTAACTTGCCTATGTGTTTTCACAGGAGAAAGGTTCTAATGAAATTGTTTTCAAAGCAATGGGGAGAGCTATCAACAAAACCGTTACTATCGTGGAGTTGATCAAGGTCTTTTGGTTACCTGAGCTGACCACTTTTTTGGTATTTTGTTTCATTTAATGAGGATTTTATATTATGTATATGGCTTGGTGTTAATGCAGAGGAGAATTGTGGGCCTCCACCAGAATACAGCAATTGGATCCACTGATATCACTGATACTTGGGAGCCCCTAGAAGAAGGCCTCCTTCCGTAAGAGTCTCGACTAATTGTATTTTAATTCTAAATGGATTAAGTGTTAAACATTCCAATCAGGTGGATGCTGGATCTCACTAACATAATTTTTAACATTGTCCGTCTTGAAGTTTGGAGACAACAAGGCATGTGTCAATGATAACAATAACCCTCTCAAAGAATGAACTTGATACATCTTCTGTGGGGTAAGTTGACTTTCTATCCTTTATGCCGATTTCATCACCAATATTATAGTCTGACTCAGAGTTAGGGTTCCTAGTTTTATAGTATGAAGAGAGTTTCAGTTTTGAAAATAAGTTCAAACCCCTGCTTCAGTACACGAAAATAAGTTCTCTTATATGTATTTAGATTACCTATTATAGTAAATTAGTACTGTGAATCCTGCGAAGTCTGATATGTTGGAGAAAGTTTTGTTTGAATTGGAAGGAATATTGAAGCGAAGTGCACACAAATTAGAATTTCAGTGAATGTGAGGTTTGATTACATTACCCAAATGATTTTCTTTTCCATTTGGATGAGTTTGGTATTACATTTTTGTTGCTAAGTTTCTAGACATGCAGCGATATTTGTATTAAAATGTTAGAAGGAAGAACAATTATAGGCTTTGTTTCCGAATATGAATATCAATGAAGAGATATTGATTTCTTTGTGATCTTAATGATTTGTAGTTCCCTCAGTAAGTGCATCTTTGCTTAGTGATTCTGTGATACATCTTTTATTGAATTTTTTTCAGAAGTATTGAGAGTGAGAAAAAGCTCCAAAACTATTTTTGTTTCCTTTTCGGTTTTTATTTATTTTTTATTGAAACATCTGTTAATTAAAAAACCGCTTATTCTTCAAAATAAATTTAAACAACTGGCCTTATAATTCCATCTTTCATAACAGGTATGCATTTGATATTGTTTCACATTTGATAATGACATGAAGATCATAGATGATATGATGATTATAGCAAATCTTAATTTTAAAAGGTAAACTCAAGTAGGGAAAATAAAAGAAACTTTTGTATGGGGATAGGAAATTAGAGAGTATATATACCGACACATGTACTTTAGCAGGTTTCAAGATTTTAGATATCAAAATGGAGAAGCAAGTCATATCATTATTATGGATATTATAAATTATGTGAATTTAAGGAAATCTATAATTTGTTGTGTTCTCTTAGGTATCAGCCTCCATTACCAGCTGATCAGGTGAAGGCTGCTACAGATTTTGATTATGAAGGAGGTGGGTACATGTAAGTTGCTTCCCCCCAGTTAATAGTTTACAACTGTTTTAACTTGTCTGATCTGCAGATGGTTCACCTAATGGCCGTGTTCGAGGTCGTGGTGGTCGAGGAAGGGGAAGGGGCAGAGGTACGTGTGTGATTGTTTATTCCTATGGACTGTGTTTGTTGTGACCGGGATAAATTTTCTGTTTTGATTGATATGGATGATCGCTTCTGAGAAAGTTTTGCCTCATGCTATTCAGATATGTGAATACATTTAGATTTTTAATTTGATAGCTGCTTGATTCCTTTTAATAGGAAACCACTTAAATGTGTCCATAGTCCCTTTCAACGTGTTTAGAGTTAGCAAGGCATCTTTTCCACAATAAAAAAAAAAAAATCTTGTTTGTAGGCCATCTGAACCCTAATGAAAAGGTTGAAGAATTGTTATCCTGTTTTCTTAGATGGCTGCTGAATTTTATTTCAGGGAATGGTTTTATTTCAGCTGATTACGAGGACGGTGGTTGGGATCGTAATAGGGGAAGTGTCAGGGGCAGGGGTAGAGGAAGAGGACGCGGTTTTCGTGGTCGTGGAAGGGGAGGATACAATGGGCCCCAATTTGATGTGCAGCAAGATGGAGGATACAACCAAGATGTTCCTCAAGGCCGTGGTAAATAATTAATTCCTTTTTTATGTTTGTTCATTTATGTTACATCTGTTTACATTGGCTATCAAATTTTGCTATTGATATTCTGGAAGTGTTTGAACTGGTTGTGTTAGTGTTGATGGATGTATGGCCTGTCTGCCAGTATTAGGCTATTGGCTTTTACAGTTTTACTTGATATTTTGGAATTGATTGAACTTGTGTTATCTGGACATTGGTGCAGTTTCATATGTTGCTTTAACCTTCATGTTTTACTTCATTTCCAATATCATACTCGTTCATTCAAGGGTACACTTAAAGACCGGGAGATATGTTCTGTTTTTTATTTAGGCTTTGTAGAGCTGATTGGGAAGGGGAAATATTCTATCATCTTGCCCAATTCAACCTTTTGATATTTTTCACCCAGTACTTTTTAATGTTTAAGCTTTATTGAGATGTGCTCTATATGGTAATAGTTTGTGTTATGATTAATGAAAGGTGTACTTGTGACTGATATTTTGACAATTAGTCACGAGGGTATTAAATTAATTAATAGGCTTGCATTTAATTTTATTTAACAATTGTAATTTAATTTTGTTGTAGGTCGTGGCCGCGGCAGGGGTGGATATCGTGGAAGAGGGCGTGGCTTTAGATCAAATGGACCAATCCAAGCAGCTGCCTGAGGCAACTAGTTGGCTGGCATTAGTGCAGTGCAGTTGACTTGATTAGTGAAGCAAAGCCAAAGCCATGTCTAATTTTATGTTTTCTTTTATTTGTTCAATTTTCTTCATTTCCCCCTTCTTTTTCTCTGGGGCCCGAAGAACTGTAGGGCATTTTCTTCTTACAGTTTTATGTAGACGTTTAGTTTTGAGACTGCTGCCACATAAGGCACCCTTTGTTTTAGACCTTGGTCAGTTGTACTTCTGTTTTGGCCCTGAATCTCATTCTTTTATTTTTATTTTCTAGAGAAGTGTTTAAATTCATGCCTTTTCCTTCTCTCATATTTTTGCTTTTTTCATGCTCCAGGGGATGTGTGTTATGATTTTACCTGGACAATTTTCTTAGTTTGGGTACTTCTATTTCATGAGCAGGGATGTTGAAAGACTTGGTTAACATTCTATTAACATAGGTTTGCGTAATTCGTAATTAAATTGATATGTTTGGTCCAAACTTTTATTACTGTCCACTGCAGTATTTGTGGTGACCGATTTTTGAACTTCGTGTCCGAGATGTAGCTCTAATTATCTACTAATTTGGCCTTCTTGAATTCAATAACAGATTTATTGGACCATACCTAAGCATTAATATCTTTTTGTATATCTGATCAGTCAACGACCAACATTAATAGAAAGAGATTACTTGTTACCTATCACTAATCCTCATAAATTTACTACATCCTTTACAGTAATAGATAATCGATTACCTTGTTCAAGTGGTCACATTATTTGATTACAAAAATAATTTAAATTCAGTTTCATTAAAAATGTTCTTTGTTGTAAAATAGAAAGTATTCTTGATATAAAGGTTGATAGATACCAAAAAAAAAATATATTTTTATATTTATAAGACATATTGCCATCATTATTAAATAAATCACTTACCATTTTATATAACAAAGGTTATTCCGCACCAATTTAATCACTCCTTTTTCTACGGACACGCATAAATTGAACTCGAAATGTTCTCAAAAGATTTTGAGAAGGATTCAATTAAAATTTCAAAATTAAATTTAAAATAAAATGGAAACAGAATCAATTAAATTTTTAAATGTAAATTTAAAATAAAATTAAAACAGATTCAGTTCAAATTTCAGAATTAAATTAAAGCTAAAATTAAAACAATCCATTAAAAGTTACATAATTAAAATAAAATAAAAACAAATTACTAAAATTATATAATTAAATTCAAATTAAATAATCAGTTAAAGTAACAGAACTAAAAATTAAAATTGTATAATTACGTTTAAAAAAATCCATCATATGTAATTTGATTAATATGTTCTTGTAATAACTCTAATTGGCATAATGAATTGAAAAAAATGGATAAAATATAGACAGAAAAAAAAATGGTGATGTGGCTTGACATTGAGGGGGCTTGGTACTTTGGTTTTTTTCTACCCAAACTACAGTTTGAATGGATTCAAAAATTCCCATATTATCTTCATTAAATAATTGTACATTTTGTTATTGAGATTAAACTTGCATTAATTCTCTTTTTTAAAATAGAAGTGTGGAGAAGAAGTAAAGTTAGGTGCGTTCAACTTCGGAAGAAGAGGTGATAATTTGTGATCGAAGTTTCTTACTTCATCGAATCTATTTATCGTGCTCTTGAGTTCTTCTTCTTCTCTCTGTGTTAGGGTTTACGTAATTTTCAGATCGACAGACACTGATAGATTGTGTGGTTGAGGAAGATGAGTGAAGACGTGGAAATGAAAGATCAGGCAACGCCTTCACAGTCGGTTTCTTCAGCTCTTCCATCTGCATTGCAGCGTGAGTTTCTTCTCCCAACCGCACTATTCCTCTAGTTTTATCTCTGAAGCTTAATTCCATTTAATTCTACTGAATTTTGAGCTCACCAACAGATTTGAAGGGAATATCATCAATCATTGAAAGCGGTTCGTACTCAAAGGAAGTTCGTCGGATTGCTCGTGCCCTGCGCCTTACATTTGCGTTGAGACGTAAACTTACGGCACCGCTCCTCTCATCTTTTCTTGATTACGTTCTCGTGCCCGCTTCTGAACTTCACGCGAAGTTATCCTCTTATCTTCCTAGTCCCAAGGTAATTATTTTTGTTTTTGAGCTTCACTTCAATTAACTATACTATTGCAAACATTATTAGAGCACGCTTGTACGAATTTCTCCATAAGAACTTGTAGGAGAGAAAAATAAGAAAAGAAGAAAATGAAATGAGCTTCAACATAAACTAGCATAAGTTAAACACGAAAATTTAGATGAGAAAGACTCTATAAACTAGCATGTACATAAGCTTAGCTTGTGGAGAAGCTAATATCAATTTTCTTTCAACTTATGCTAGTTTTCTTGCAATATTTTAATGGAATATGGTCTTTGTGTTTGAAACTGCTGTATAGGAGGGTGATCGAGAGATGGAAGTGGACAGTGCAACATCTGCCATTCAAAACCCGGTGGCCAAGCACTTGTTGCCTGAGCTAGAAATCTACTGTTACCTCCTTGTCCTACTTTTTCTAATTGACCAGAAAAGATATGATGCAGTTGAGTCCTATTTCTGTATGTTTGTATTTTTACCGGCTATGCCAATAGGCTGCACCTTATATGCTAAGGTTGTTTATATTTTCTTTCTAGGCCAAAGCTTGTTCCTCAGCTAGCATTGTTCGGCTGAAGAGCTTGAATAGAAGAACTGTCGATGTTATTGCGTCTAGACTGTACTTTTATTACTCGTATAGCTATGAGCTTGCGGGAGATCTTGCTGAAATTAGAGGGTGAGTTTGGTTCTTATCTATGCAATTAAAGAAGGATATTCAGGTGTAGATTTTTATACTGTTATAACATTAAGGGGATTTACACCTAATTGATATTTCCTTTATTCAAACTGAATATCTTTTTTATTTCAGCAACCTCCTTGCATTGCATCGGATTGCTACCCTGCGCCATGACGAGCTGGGTCAGGTTTGTTTTCTGTTATGTGTTGTTTTATAGGTGTGTCATGTCTCGTACAGTGTACTTACCCGGTGACTTGTCGCAGGAAACACTTCTTAATCTGTTACTTCGTAACTACCTACACTACAACCTATATGATCAGGCAGAGAAATTGAGGTCCAAAGCTCCACGTTTTGAGGCCCATTCAAATCAGCAGGTATGGGGATTTTTTCCTGTGGCTCTGAGAATTTTTTGCAATGATGCCCTCATGTTAAACCTTCTCAATGATTCTGAGATTTATATATTCAGTTGTCCTGTTTAAATTTCCTTTTGTTTCTTAGATTCTTTTTATTTGCCATCTTATCCATGTGTGTTGTGTTTTTTAGTTTTGTCGATATCTCTTCTACCTAGGAAAAATTCGGACAATTCAGCTGGAGTATACCGATGCAAAAGAGTCTCTCCTGCAGGCTGCTCGTAAAGCTCCCAGTGCAGCACGAGGTTTTCGAATTCAATGTAACAAGTGGGCTCTGATAGTGCGTTTATTATTGGGAGAAGTACCTGAGAGGAATGTCTTTATGCAGAGAGGAATGGAGAAAGCTTTGAGACCTTACTTTGAGCTTACAAATGTAAGTCCACAAATTATAAACCAGAATTTGATATTTTAAGGTCCATTAAAAGTGATTTTCTGATTCTAGATCTGATCGTATGATAAGTTCCTATAGTTTCACTTCTTATGAAGTAGGAGGCGCACTACTACACTTTTGTTGCATGCCAATTATGTTCCTTGATGTCTTGTCTATTTATTCAACCATCCTATGTTATAACTCTTTAAAAATTATGGTGTGGCAGATGAAATGCTTGACACATGGTAGGTTCTGTGTGGCTATATTACTGACACTAACACCTGACCCTATAGTTATCAGTCCAGGACAATTAGTTTGTAGCAGTTAGCCCGGAAAATGTTATGATAAGATTGCAGGAGACTGGATAGCCACTATTTTAAATATCATAATACAAACTAAATAACTTATATTACCTGTGTAATTACCAAAAAAATGTTTTTGAAGGGATTTATGATAGATAATAAGTCTCTACACTCACAACCATAAATCCAGGAGCGATAGGAACAGAGGAATTGAAAAAAAAAGAGGAGAGAATAGTTAAACTATTAGAAAAAATTGCATTATAACTAAATGAACTGTGAGGTCTAAAGAAAGTAGAAACACAAAACACAGAAAAAGAAAAGAACATACACCTGTAAAATGTGAAGGTACACAGGTCAACAAAAGTAACGTTTTATTTTGTAGATGACTGAGGAAGAAGGGTCTAAAACCCTGTCATGTTTCTGAGGCTAAAATACATTAGAAAATGGATGAGAATTCATACTTTTACCTCACAGAATTCCTGAACAAGACGTTTGGGTGGGGGGGAGGCGATGGATTTTGAATCCCATCACAGCAATGCTGTTATACCACATGAAAAACTGCAATTTTGGCTTTGAACAGTATGGGTTCACTTTGCTCTGCTATGGAGAAATATTTGACTATATTATACACCAGGGAAATGATATACTTACGCTTTGTTTAACTGAAATTGACACAGAAAAATATCAAACCATTGTTATATACTACTTTTACTTTGATTTTATTGAAAAAAAGGAAAAGTCTATGTCTGCGGAAAGTATCATGTACAATAAAGAAAATTGACAGCTGACATGGGGAAACTTTTTGGCAGCTTGGATGGGTCTCTACATCAAAGTAACCTACAACTACCGAAACTTTTGAATAAGCTGTAATCAACAATTCAACTGCCTATCATGAAAAAATCCAATGAACTTTGGAATGAAAATGCCGTGTTGATTAGAGCTTCAAATGAATAATGCACTTAAAATGCCGTGATCTTTGCGGTTTTACTTTTAACTAGTTAAACTATATTTAGCGTTGAACACTGATGACTATCTAAGGAGCCATATATAAATATTTCTGTATTCTATGGCAGGCTAAGGTTCTGTTTGGAATGCCATGACTCTTTTATGTTTTTTTTTTTTTTTTTACAGCAGAAGTTACAAATGTGTTGAGTAAAAAAGATCATTGTTCAACTTCCAGTTCTTTTCAGAAGTATCTTATCAGATGATTTAGAAAGTTTACAATTATGAAATACCTTAAAGCAAGTTTACTTTTGTTGAAATTCAATAATATAGAATGTTTTATGCATTTGCATGTGCAAATGTTCAATTGATGCTTTGCTAGAAGTTGTTTCGTGTTTCTAAATCATGATCCAGTGCTTTTCACATGATTTTGAGCCCTCCTCCAAATCCAATAGAGTTCGTTCTGTTAAGTCAACCATAAAGTTGTTGTGGTGCTTTTTTGTGGTAGTGTTGAATCATGTTATGGAATTTCAGGCTGTTCGGATTGGTGACTTGGACTTGTTTATGAATGTTGCGGAGAAGTTTGGTACAACTTTCAATAGAGATGGAACTCATAATTTGATTGTTCGGCTGCGCCATAATGTCATCAGGACTGGTTTACGCAACATCAGCATATCATATTCGCGCATATCGCTAGCTGATGTAGCTAAAAAGTTGAGGTTGAACTCTGCTAATCCTGTTGCTGATGCTGAGAGCATTGTAGCAAAGGCCATCCGTGATGGGGCTGTTGAGGCTTCATTGGATCATGCTGATGGGTGGATGGTATCGAAGGAAACTGGAGATATTTACTCTACAAATGAGCCTCAGTTTGCATTTAATTCTCGGATTGCCTTTTGTCTTAACATGCACAATGAGGCTGTTCGAGCACTGCGTTTTCCGCCAAACACCCACAAGGAAAAGGAAAGTGCCGAGAAGAGGAGAGAAAGACATCAACAAGAGCAAGAATTAGCTAAGCATATCGAAGAGGAAGATGATGATGACTTCTGATATCTTGGCTAAGCCTATCGAAGAGGAAAAGGATGACAACTTCTTATAATGATTTGCTCTTTTAATATTACCCGCCCGGGTGTGAGGTTCTTTGTTGCCCGTAGTTGCCTATATCTCTATGGGAAAACTTTCTCTACCATCTGTTTTCTCGACCATGAAGTTTTATTTTGTACACCAATTTATTTGGAAATCCTTTGCCATATTGAGATATTTACTGGAAGTTACAAATCATGGCAACACCAATGATCTGTTTCCTTGTTCAGGGAACTTTATTTTAGCATTTGAGTAAACTGATCTATCATTTCCATTTTAGTGATTCAATTCAAAAGTTTGACTATTGAAAATGATCTGTCATTGGCCCCAAAAAAGAGGTATATAAATGGTGGAGTAATAATTGAGCTATTACAGGAGTGGAAATATGTATTTTTTTTCCCCTGTTTTCTCAGATAAACTACACCCTGCCTTCTTTTGTTGTTTGAGTCGGATGTAGAATTGAAGGCCATATCTAAAGCCGTAACACTTGTTATATTTATTTTTCTTGGATATTTTGGAGCCTATCAAAAGATGGGGGAAGGGGTGGGGAATTAGTCATGTTTTTAGAAAATTGTATTAGTGACAAGGGAAGGTTATATAATGTAAAAAACTTTGCCTTTGGCTGGGTTTGTAGGCATTCAGCAATTTCAGATTGCTTGACGGTGCTGTTACTTTGCCCCTTTTCTTTGGTCTGCTTTACTCTAATTCCCATGGCAAACTGCCTTGCCCCTGTTCTCTTCATCTTTTGATAGCTTGACGGTGCTATTATGGCGTAGCATGGCCCGTGTGATGTGATTAATTTTATAATTCATGAACAATCGACTTAAAAAATGAGAAAAATTCAGTGTCCAGTGTACAACTGGATAACTTATTTACTTTATAGATGTTCAACATCTCATGTATTATCGGATTGAACCAACGGTGACCATTTGCGTTGCTAGCTAACAGACGACTGACAACAATCTGCATAGGCGAAATGGGACATGTGGATGTAGCTCACAAAAAACGACACCGTCATCATTTCCATGTGACCCTGTAAGTTACGATCTGCACCGTTTGTTCCATTTGATATATAACCATTGTGTCTTTTTATCCACAAATGGAGTTACAAACCATGAGATCCATGCATGTGAGACGAGAGAAGTAGACATTGGGATCTGTGAGGGGCTATAATTAAATAATTGGACGACCAAATGGGGTTTGTGGGTTTTGAAACATTCACGGCTCTTATGTGGGCATGTGCGTGTGAGTGGGTTAGAAGGGATGTACAAGAGGAATACTGAAACAGAACGTGGGAATGATTGAATGGTGTTCAGACTTGCACAGATAGATTTAATCTCATAAACAATAAAAATTGTTTCTTGATTTCTCTTATCTTGCAGAACCTCACATGTGGCATCGTTGCCTAAGCCATTCTAGACTCTTATTTAAACACACATCTTTTGTACTTGGAAATGTCAATAATTGCAAATACAATTTCTACTCTCATATCCTTCAACCTCATCATCTCACTCGGGGTCTTAGGCATTCACCAAGCTAAAAAAAATGGGCCAAGTTATGTTTCTTTTGAGTAGCCTCATTGCATTATGCAGCTTCACAATCACTACCTTTGCTTTCTCACCTTCTGGATGGACCAATGCCCATGCCACTTTTTATGGGGGTAGTGATGCTTCAGGCACTATGGGTAAGCAACTGTAACCAAACATGTGAATACTAGATTCTGTTTTGTACCCTATTCTTCAAACTAAAATTCGAAATTTGACACATAAATTGTGTATGGCTGCAGGTGGAGCTTGTGGGTATGGGAATCTGTATGCAACTGGTTATGGAACTAGAACTGCAGCTTTAAGCACAGCCTTATTTAATGACGGAGCTTCCTGTGGCCAGTGCTACAAAATCATATGTGATTACAAAGCAGACTCCAGATGGTGCATCAAAGGAAGATCTGTCACCATAACCGCCACAAACTTTTGCCCTCCCAATTTTGCTCTTCCAAACAACAATGGAGGCTGGTGCAACCCACCCCTCAAGCATTTTGACATGGCCCAACCTGCATGGGAAAAGATTGGTATTTACAGAGGAGGAATCGTGCCCGTCTTATTCCAAAGGTTGCAATTTCTTCCCTACCAAGAACATTAATATTTGTGAAAAACATCCTTTGAATTACTTTGTGACATTGATATGATCGGTGCAGGGTTCCATGCAAAAAGCACGGAGGGGTTAGGTTCAGTGTGAATGGGAGGGACTACTTTGAGCTTGTGTTGATCAGCAATGTGGGTGGGGCCGGATCCATCCAATCTGTGTTCATCAAAGGATCGAAAACTGAGTGGATGGCTATGTCAAGAAACTGGGGTTCTAATTGGCAATCCAACGCATATTTGAATGGTCAATCTTTGTCCTTCAAGGTCACAACCACTGATGGAGAAACCAGAGTTTTCCAGAACATTGTTCCAGAAAGTTGGAGTTTTGGCCAAACTTTCTCCAGCCCAGTTCAGTTCTAAGCTTCACACAAAACTCAACGGCAGAGGCGTGCTTTTTATTTTAATGGAGCAGCCCGCCACTCCTCTCTCTTCTGGTTTTTATTAATTGGTGGACTCAAAAACTCAACCCATCAACTCCAACCCCATAATGCCTTAAATAAATTGTTATCAATAGGAAGAAGCTCAAGCTTGTAGAAATCAAATTACCATCTTTCAGGTTTATATTTATACCATAAATAAATTGTTATAATATGAATACTATAGTTCAAATGGAAGCTGTATTACGCGAGTTGGGAAAATATCAGTTCCCTCAATTTTTTCGATGTAATGTTGTCTCTGTCGTGTGTTTATTTCATCAATAGATTAATTTTAGTTGATTCGGATTGAAGTATTCTCGGATTAAGTGAAATGTTTAATAAAAATACTATTCAATGGGGTAACTTGAATCCACTTTTAATAAGTTATCCGAACATGCCTGAAGTTTCTTGTTTGAATTGGTTTGATTTTGTTTCTATGTGCACTTGTAGTAACGAGAGTGCAAGAAAAAGCTGTTAAGTTTTTGTTTGTAGAGAGATGAGAATGATAATAAAAGGGTGAAGCATAGCGCGTAAATCTGAGCCAATAGGAGTGAGCAGAAGTGTTATTACAGCTAGCAGAGAATCTAGGTGTTTTTTTGTTTGATAAAAGCAGATGCAAATGCACATGACATGAGTTAATAAAAGTGAGACACAAGACATTAGCTGGAACCATCGCAACTGATGTCTCACACAAACTGAATCTGGACAGTCACACATGTTTACTTCTTTATCCTTTTAGACCAACCCAAACTCATCATCAACCCTTCTCTTTCTGCACTACTACTATAACTTCATTCAAATTTATATAACTTTTAAAACTTAATTTACAGATTGAAATTGCTTCCAACAATATATATATATATATATATTTACGTCTCTGCTATAACAATTGAAAATGATTCGTTATAATAACCTCATAGCTCGAAATGGTAAGTTGACCCCTTATGCAATGTAGGGACAATTTATGCGGTATAAATATACACTTCTTTACCAGGAAATGTTCAATGTTGACTTGTATAAATATAGCCATTAAATCAAATTTTGATAAATTATTAGACATACTAAAATGAAAAATGCTAAGAACTAGATTTTAAATCTAACTTAACTCTACAAAATCAGTTTGTAAGGTGAGATTTGTACTCACTTATATATATATATATATATATATATATATATATATATATATATATAATAAATTGACCTTATCACTAGTTAATATGAGACTTTCAAAACTTTCCTCATGATATACATTTTGAGCGTGAGATTATTAATGAGTGATTTAGTAGTAGGTAAAACAATAAGCTCAACAAAGAACAAATGTGGCTTGGATATTATCCTGATACCATATTTTAGTCTTACAAAATGATTTGTAAGAAAAAGTTTACACTTATTTATATATTCTAAATTTATCTTATTTCTAGTCAACAAAAAGACTTTCAAAATTATGTTACTACGTGAACATGGAAAACTAAGAAGAAAAAACTCAAAGGGAAAGAGGTAGCTGGCAAAAATTTGAATCTAAATATTATGGGATTGCTTTTGTAATAATAACGTTGGATTTTTAAGGCAACAGTACCAAATGCAATGCAACTTTGATTATTTAAGAGAAGGTGGTTGAAAACACTACTGCTCCACTAAAAGGGTCGTAGATCACCAAATACGCTTAACAACCACAAATCATTAACAACTCCAAGGTTCCCGTGTCACCACCACCTCCTATAAATACCGCAGTTATTCTCGTTATGTTCCTCACAAGTCATATACAAAGTTTTTGAATTAATCTGTGGTTTGAAATATGGCAGGTATTGCTACAGTGATGATGTTCATAACTACTCTGCACTTGGCTTCTCTTGTGAGAGCACTAAATGTAAATTACTATGAAAATACGTGTCCTCATGTGGACTCCATTGTAGCTGCTTCTGTTCACAAAGCCACCATGAATGACAAAACTGTTGCTGCTGCTCTCCTTCGAATGCATTTTCACGATTGTTTCATAAGGGTACGCAACCTTGTACTTCTCCTAAAATTCAAATAATATTCGTATGGAGCAAGTAACCTTCCTTTGCGTGTTGGTTCAATGCATAAGTTTTAAAAGGGAAAATTATTACAAGAATTCTCTTCATAACTTGCATGCACTAACATTATATACACACGTCTGAAAGTGATGATATTTTCTCTTTTTTTTTCAAGGGTTGTGATGCCTCTGTTCTTCTGGAATCAAAGGGAAAAACCATAGCAGAAAAGGATGGACCTCCTAACATTTCATTGCATGCATTTTATGTCATTGACAATGCTAAGAAAGCACTTGAAGAAGTATGCCCCGGAGTGGTTTCTTGTGCTGATATTTTGGCTCTTGCTGCTAGGGATGCTGTTACTCTGGTTAGTGTCTCAATCAAACAATAACTTACACTAACCACATTTTATTCATTAATTCATGATTGGATGATAATATTAGAAATCTTACATCGATTAGAGATAAGACAATTTTATAATATATAATTTCATAATATATAAGTGAGATGCAAACTTTACCTTACAAACTAATTTTGTAAAGTTGAATTAGACTTAAAATCTATTCCTACAAAACGGTTGTTTCCTGAAGATTAAGGTTTTTTCTTTTTTTTCGTCAATCTAACTTCAACAAAACCATTTGTAAGTTATATTTACTTATTGGCTTTGTTGGGTTAGTCCGGTGGTCCCACTTGGGATGTTCCAAAAGGAAGAAAGGATGGAAGGATATCAATGGCCACTGAAACCAGACAATTGCCAGCTCCTACATTCAACATCTCCCAATTACAGCAAAGCTTCTCTCAGAGAGGTCTTTCCTTGGAGGATCTTGTAGCCCTCTCAGGTACTTTTGAAACTCCTTTACAGTCACTTAGTTATTATCATTTTTTGTTGAAAATTTGTTGGTATAAGGTTTTGTACGTAATATATGATGAGATGATGATGTTATGTGATGTGCAGGAGGACACACACTTGGATTCGCTCACTGTTCATCTTTTCAGAACAGAATCCATAGATTCAGCCCAAAACAAGACATCGACCCTTCTCTGAACCCTTCATTTGGAAGCAGACTCAGAAGCATTTGTCCCTCTCATAACAAGGTGAAAAATGCAGGAACCTCATTGGATTCCAGTTCCACCTTGTTTGACAATGCTTATTACAAGTTGCTCCTCCAAGGAGAGAGCATATTCTCTTCTGATCAAGCTCTGCTAACTCATCCCACCACTAAAGCTTTGGTTTCAAAGTTTGCTTATTCTCAAGAGGAATTTGAAAGGGCCTTCGTGAAGTCCATGATCAAGATGAGCAGCATCACCAACGATGGACAACAACAAATCAGGCTCGATTGTAAATTCGTTAGATGATTAATTCATAGTTTGTATTTGAATCAATTGTGTTTGTGCTGTATCAATGCATTGAGGAAGCAAGGGCGATGAAATATAAAAGGAAAATGTTTATGGTAATCCATGACTAGTGGCCAAAGCAAGTGTTCAATTTTTCTTTGAAATTTCAGTCTTTGTTTTGATGTTGTGGGCTTTCTATTCGAATCCTAAGAATTTTGTTTGTTCATATGATAATACTAGAAGGATAGCAGTTTAAATTATGACTTTTTCAGGAATTTATTTTTTATTTTCTAAATTGAAGTTGTATATTTTGAAATCGCAACTTTTCTAAAATTAAAATAAAAGGTAAACTTGTGTCTTAAAATTCATATAATATAACTTTTTTTTATTGTTGTTAAAAGATATCTTTTAAACCACAACTTTTTAAACTTATCTATTTTTGTATTTAAAAAAATAAAAATCCTATAAAAGTTGACTTATTTCTGCACTCAAATTGGAAGTGAAGCAATTAAGTCGCTTATCTCTTATTTTCTACTTATTTATTTAAATTCAATCATTCTCTCTCTACATAATTCTGCTACTTATATCAATTAGATTTAGAATATCAATCATTAAACCGGTAAATAATTGTCAATCATTAATAATGAAGAGTATGATTAAACAAGTTTATCCGTTTATGAATTTTTGAGAAGGAAACAAAGCATTAACTGTCAACTTTAAAACTATGTACAAAGTTTTTACATATTATTTTTCCAAAAACAAATTATTTTATACTTAAGTACATTTTAATTTATGAAAAGAAATATGTATTTTTCTCCAGAAGCTTTTTAAAAAAAAAAAAAAAAACTCATCCAGAAATGTTACAAAATATACATATACATACATGTGTAATATTTAAAAATATGCACTACTCAACCAACCGAACAATATATATGTATGTACTAGGAATAAACTTTCAAAGTTAACCAAAACAAAGACAATCTATAATACATGTTATGGTCTCAAAATTGAACAAAACAAAACCATTTGAGGCATCACTAAGCTCTCATCAAAAGCACCATGCCATAAAAATAGATCAAGTCCTGCATGAGAAACCTTAGTTCCTCCATTGCTCTGTGACAGCTACAGAAGCTTCATATACATGAACATAACTAAGCTACTACTAACTCTGTGAACATTTTTCTATATACAACAAGGTGGAACTGATGATCAATGAAGATAGAGAAGTGTGTTGTTTTTCAATGTTTTACTTTTTCTCTGTGATTGTTTGCAGCACAAGCCTCCTGGATCTGTTTGTGGTGAGAAAACACAAGTAGATATGTCCCTCAAGCTCTTCCAACTGCTCCATAAAGCTCGACTCACGTTCATGAAACTCTCTCATAACCTGCTTCAGAATCTCCCATTTCCCATTCCTGACACAAACCTCTGCAACCACTTTCCTATGCTCCACCTCGTCCTCTAACCTCTTCACCATCCTACTCATCGTGTCCAAATCATTGATCACAATATAAACCCCTTTTGCAGCCAAATCAAGTTCCTCACACACCCTCTCATAAGAACTGCACCCTACCCTTTCACCACCCCTCTTCACCAACAAACCCACCAAGCCACCCAAAATACCAGGTGCCACCACCACCCCAACCACACTATGAAAAGCAAACACTAGCAAACCAGCAAGAACCACACAATGTGAAGCAACAAGAGCTATTCCACCAACCTTCTTGCACCAACTTTTCATTCTCAATCTCCTTCTGATCTTCCTTCTCGTCTGTTTCAGTCTATCCAGAAGCTCCACGCACTTGTCGTGAATGTCACGGAACTGCGCGGTGCCAACCGCAGAGAAAGGGTTGTTTTGCGAAGCAAATGAAGAAAGCTCTCTGTAGATGGCATCCTTGTGGATTTGTTCGTCATTGTTGGCATCAAGAACAATTTTTCTAAGCTTAGCAACTCTCGTGATTCGTCGGTAAGCAAGTCTTACTGAATGGATTGCTTCAAGGATCGTGTCACAACAACGACACGCTTCCAAGGTGGCTTCGAAGTAGTCCACAAGAGGACGATGAACATTCAACCTCTGCGTTATGTTCGCTATCATCTCTTGCCGCGGCTCGAGCAAGTACTCTGTAAGCTGCATGCACAAGGGAACCGAAGAAGAAGAAGAAGACGAAGATGAAGACGAAGACGGAGATGAAGATGAAGATGAAGTTAAGATTTTGGTGGTTGTTTTTCCAAGACCCCCTTTTGCTTTGTTGCATATTTCGATGTAAGACTTTGTTCTGAATGCTTCCAAATACTCTTCATTCACGCTTCGCTTCTTACACAATCTATCTTCCTCACATTCTTTCCGTGATCTACCTGTTCAATTAATTTGCACACAGCAACTTGGTCATCAAATTATTGGAGCCAGTTGTGGATATATAATATCACTTTACCAATCAAACCAAACATCTAATTGAATCAGAAATTACACATAAACTCATTTACCTGTTGTTTTTGGTAGAGAAGAAAGCCACCTGGTACATGCCATGTCGTAGGTATATATGTAAAGAAGAAAAATATGAGAGAGAAAGAGAGATGAAAGTGTTATGTTGTGTGCATTGGAAATGTAATAGAATGAATTGAAAGGAAGTATATATAGAGAGAGAGAGGAAGAGAGAGAAAAGGTGGTATGTATTGGTGAATTGAGGAAGAGAAGGAATCTAGTTGGCAGTTAGCAGTACCACAAAAGGTTAATGGCTTTGGTCACACGTTAGTGTACCTCACACGGTGTGTTCTCCCACGTCAACACCACACACCCTTTATACAAGACTATATAACTACGTCACAATCACATTTAAGCATTACTTATCTATTTATTTTACTTTTACAAAAACCATTATTTCAACTATCATTTTCTCTATCTAATTAATATACGATTCTTATTCAATCATTACCATATCCCCACAATCATTAATAGTGTTTGTTCAAAAATAAAAAGTAAAAATCACTACTTGATGATGCTACATTCTATGTCAGTATTTGTATATTTACTTGCAACCATAGCTTTCTTCTATGTCGTCTCTTGGTCAAATATCTGCAAGCATTAATTGATTAGTAAAGGATGATGTGGTTGGAAAAAAAATAATTAATTTTTGCTTATACATTGAAGGAGGCTTTATTATGTGGTTGGAGAGAGAGATTGTGGATAAATTTTCAAAGAATCATGTTTGTTAAGTTTTCACCCCACATTAATAATTACTCATAAAACACGTTTTTAGCAGAAATTATTCTTCCTTTTTTATAATGAATGGTAAAAAAAGAATTTTTCAAATTTTATGAATAAGAAATATTAATAATGTTTTAAAAATAATTAATTTTTAATGTGTGATTACATTAGAAGAATGGTATGTGAAAGAGTGAGGAAATAATAATATTAATAATAATAATAATAATTGACAAAATGATAGGAACGCGTTTGTGTGTAAGATATGAAACACAGATGTCGCCAAAGCAAGATATTAACGTGGGGTCTTATGATTACATTTCCATGTATATCTGTTTGCCACGTGGACTTAGTAATGATGGCACATGTTACGTAGCAGTTTTGATGGAGGGTAAAAGATTCTTCTATATTGAAGCCCAGCCATGAATAATTAAAGATTCAGCCTCAGATAATACCAATTACATAAGGTGAGACACAAATCTTATCTTACTAAAGTAAGATTAGGTTAGGCTTTATTTTATTATTTTTATTTTAATATATAACCAATAATACATAAATCTACTTTATTTTGGAACAAACAATAACTTTATAAACTTAAAAACAACATAGAAATTTAACATTTCTATCAAACTAAAAAAAAAACAAAAAAAGCTTGATCTAATAATGCCTATTTATTTTTATTATTTTTTTGTGGTAAGCTAATTGGATTGATGCAGACCGAGCATTGGAAACTCAAAATTTCATATTTAAAAAGTGTTTTAAAGAAAATGATATAGGTTTGTTAAAGGTTGCTATCTAAATTAAATTTATTAATTGAAGAATTCTCCCTACAATAATGACATTCTTCATTTTCTTCGTGTCTCACGTCTTGTTAGCAACTGCCACAATTTTTGCAAGCAAGATTTGATACAAGAAGCTCTTAATTATGGAAAAAGAGATATTTCAATTTGTTTAATCCATATTTTCTTTTTCATAAATAGCAAACGAACAACGTTCTTCTTAATTACAAATAAATAGATGATAGTATAAAATTTTTAAAAAATAAAGTCTTTATTTATATTGAAATCAGCTTTTTTTGGTTCCAAAATTTTGACATATTTTCTTTTATGAGTATTTGGTAATAGATATTCCTTAAAATATTAAATTTTCATCTCGTAACATAACGTTACTACCATCATTTTATTTTAAAATTAAAATTATTAATCACTTAAATATCAAAGCATATTTTGTCTTGGCTACTTACATATTCATTTCAAGTTTTTTTTTTAAAAATAAAATATACTTTTTATTAATTTAACCTGTATGGTTTCATTTATTTTTTAAATCAACTATTTGTATACATATCTGAGTAATTTAAAAAATGATTTAAATTATACATATGAGTGTATGATGCATAGAACCTTTCTAATTTAAGTTTCTTGGCAGTTCACGGCAAGGAAACCTTAATTTAGAATTAGGATTTATGAAAGAAGACGATTTTTTTCCTTCTCTGATCAAATAAAAATATCTAACAATAAGAACACACGTTAATGCAAATAATTGAAAAAACAAAGACATTGATCTTACAAGTTTTTGTTTTCATTTGTTTTAGGTTATTCAAAGATGGATGTATATAGCGGATATTCGAAGGCTTGGTGCGTAAATGGGGCCATTCAATGAAAACAAAATCAGATATTTTAGTGAGGTCGAATAGGTTGTTCCGTATGGCTAACTTTTTATTTTTAATTGGTTTTTAATATCTTTTTCACATCTAAGTTATGTTAATTTTGTTCTACAGTATTACGGTTTTTCAGTAAGTTTTTAATACAATTTTTTTTCCAAAAAATGTATAATATATAATATTTATCTAAATAGTACTATTTATTGATCGTAATCAAAATTTGATGATCAAATTTGTTTTGGAAAAATATGGTTACAAATTTATTAATAAGTATTGTAATAATGAGTTTAGTAAATTTATTGAATTGAGTTATGATGTGTTGTTGGGCTTTTTTGTAATTGGGGGTTCATTTTAATTTGAATTTGTAGAAAAGGGTCCTGAAATTTTTTGCGAAACAAGGTCAAGTCGTCATGGGGAGGACGACATTAAAAGTGAAATCGTTCTCTCCCTAACCGGTTTTTACCTTTTTTTTTTTAAAAAAAAGCAATGTCGTCAAGAATGAGTCCGGTTTCCGAAAATGTGCATGGTGAAGTCGTCTTTATGACTGACGACTTCACTTTAAAGGCTTTTTTTTTTAACATGAACATTATGACTGACCGGTTTTAATTACATGGGATTGTGTAAGTTAATATTGTAATTTTGTATTTATTTAAATGTATTAGATTTTTTTTAAATAATTGAAATTAAATTTAAATGAGAAAAAAAAACAAATGAATAATAAAAAACATATTAATCATTGAATATTTTATATAAAATTTATCAAAATAATAATTTAAGAGAAATTACATAATTATAATTTTTAGAAAATTTGGAAAAGTAAGTCAGAATTCAGTTCTTTTTACAATGATATGTCCAAAAAAAAAATCTCAACCATGCACATAAAATATGAAAATATTACACATCACAATATTGGAACTGATAATTATAACTAGAATATGATATTTGGAATCCAAACAAATTCACAACATTTTCCTTCTGAATATTATAAATGGAAGAAAGTGACATATTAGAGATAATGGGAGCAGAGGAGGTGAGAAAAAAACAGAGCAAGTGGAGTAGAAGATGCGAGTGGGAGATTACAACATTCTTCTTTCTTTTTTCTTAATTTCCACAAACATATGAAGATTTAGATTTGTATAAACTGTTCCAAAAATGGTGAAAAGTAAAAGAAGTTTTCAAAGCTAGGAAGGTGGAAACACACCAAAAATTAATGTTGTTTGATTGAAGTGTTAGTAAACTTTTTAACCTCAATCTTGTAGTTTCTCTTTCAACTCAAACATTAGCTTCTACTCAGTACTCAAGAGTACATGATCCTATTTATTTTGAATTTGATTGGATGCTATAGGGGTAATGGATCAAAGATCAAATACTCTGTTTATTTTGAATTTGATTGGAGCAAACTGTAGAAACATAATTGTCTTGAAAGAGAGAAAAAAAGGGTCGTCTCTACGAAAAAACAAACATGTTCTTGTTTTTCTATGGAATTCCCCAAAAGGTGGTGACAAAAATGAGGAGTTTTTACATGTGATACTATATGATAGACATGATAATATCATAAAAACATAATTCTCTTTATTCGAATTTGCATAAAGGAAATAAAGAGTATAGATTAAGGCTAATTTATACTTTTCAAAGAAGATCTTATGATATTTCACTAAATATTAGTTTAGTAAATAAAGTTAATATTATTTTATATGTTGCGAATAAGGTATTATGTTGAGATAAAAATAATTGATACAGTGAGATATGGTATTGCGAGTTATAATAATATTTAAACACTGCTATTTTTATATCACATTTTTTTATTATTATTTTGTATTATTCTTCATAATTATTATCTTTTTACTAGAAATATAAAAATTAACAGATTAATTTTTTTTACGAGTTGTCAAATAGTATCAAACTACTTTTTTTTAATATTTATTAAGGTTTTTTCTCTGTTTTCTTACTCTTGTTATTTTACCCTGTCTTTTTATTTATTTATTTCTTAATATTCTCAGCAAGTTAAAATTTTTAAAAGAAGTTCTAGTATATTAATTTAAAAAATAGTTATGGATCAACTATAGTAAATTAATAATAATAATATTTTTATAGTAACAATAATATCTATTATTTTATAATAACAACTATTATAATTAATATTATTACAATAAAATTAAAATTAAAATTATGAAAAGAAATATCTCTTAAATAATATTATATTTAATTTCTTAGATAATATATCATAATATTATTAAAATTGTAATAATTATTATTATTATTATAAAGGGATAGCATTATTAAAGAAGAAAGAGACAAAAAGACAGAGTAAAGAAAAAAAGAAATGAACACATGTTAAATATGAGGATGGTAGTTATTTGTAGCTGTACCTAAAACTCAATATCTTATTCATAACTGAAAAACTGAAATGAAAATACAGCATGAAGGCTACCAAATGGCATCAACATAAATGAATGATTCAGTGATGGAGTTGAAGGTATAGAATCACTGCTTCTACATCAAAACACCACACACATATTCAACTCTACTCGCTGGAGGCAGCACCAATGTCAATCACGAAACGGTACCGAACATCATTCCTCGCAAGACGATCGATAGCCTCGTTGATCTTGTCTGGTGTTATTACCTCAATGTCACTCGTTATGTTGTACTTCGCACACAGATCCAACATTTCCTGTGTCTCTTTTATTCCCCCTATGATGCCACCTTTTACCGCTCTCTTTCCTGTCACAACCAAAATATATATATATATATATATATATATATATATATATATATATATATTTTATA
>Ga0209589_1004601_pt1 | contig 23720 bp, 13 predicted proteins | sample CowpeawhiteBW_FD_187525 | JGI IMG/M metagenome (GOLD analysis project Ga0209589, IMG submission 187525) | Root nodule microbial communities of legume samples collected from California USA - Cow pea white BW (SPAdes) (version 2) | ecosystem: Host-associated > Plants > Roots > Nodule | place: USA...
AAAAAAAAAAAAAACTATAAACAAAAAGTTTGATAGAGGTAAAAAAGAACAACCCTTTTTGGGAAAACCCCCCCTTTTCAAAAAGAGAGAGAAAAATAACACTTTTGGAAAGAATGACACTTGACCTAAAAACAATGAAGGTAAAAGTGCATTATTAAGGCAGAAAATATTCATCTTGGTCACTATTCTAGTATTCACATAATGTTTAGGAGTAACTAACTCCCTCATTCACGGGGTTGAGTGTAATATTTCCTCTATTCATGGTATAGTTATTGTTTCTCATCACTCATTGATAAGAGATTGGAACTTATTACAAAAGATGTGAATGCTAAAGAATGAATTAGAAATATATTGTTTAATATTTTTGCTTTGAATTGAATCATGCAACACAATCCCAGTGAAGCTTTTATCATATATTTTCTTAAATCAAATTAATTGTTTTTATTTTGTGAATTTTATTGTTTTCTAGTTTTAGATTAACTTCTCATTCATCAATTGTTTGAAAATTTTTAACCATTATTAGTAAATAAACGTAATTTTTCTTAAGCCACAATAATCTTTGGGAAAACAATACTTAGACTATACACTTTATTACTTGTGCAATTTGGTATACTTGTCAATTTCATAATAGAAAGAATATGACATCTTTGGATACTAGATAAGTATATTGTTGAATTACTTCTTGAATAAGTTCTTCAAAGATAGAAATCTAGATTAAGAGTATCCAGATTTTAAGATACAAATAAAGATGTATTGTTTTATGTTTCTCTTAAAGTATGTAAAATATAATATGGAGGGGCCTTTTATAGGATAAGAAAGCATGTTCAATAAGCTTCCAAAGATTTAAAAAGAGAAGTAAAGTACTAATGGGCCAAAAGACTAAGGTAACCAAAAATCTAGATACATGAAATGAAAATGAGATTGCAACTTCCTTATCATCATGTCATGTGATAGAAAAAACAATTAGGTGTGTGAACTAACTTTAACTAGTATTAGTTGGAGTTAGTCCATGACACTTAGCCACCTTGTCACAAAATATGCTAGAAGCTTTTAGAACTTTCTAACACATTTAAAATAATGTTTCTTATTTTTAAAAGGTATTTATTCTTTAATTCATGTTCTTTATTGAAGTTTCTTGAGTTTATCATCTTATTTTGTAAGGACCACAAGAGGTGCCTTCTTTTTATTTGTTTGAATTCTCTCTATCTATGGTTTCATCACAAACTCTTCAAATATTTAATATCATATCAACATTTTTCTATGTGTACCCACTAACGAGGTAACCACTTCATAATAACAGAAAAAAAAAAAAAAAAACTAAGCTAAACTTAGTTTTAGAAATTTAAAGGACCAAATTAGATTTTTTTTTTTTTAAGTTAAGAGACCACACTAAATATAAAAATAAGTTAAAAAAAACTAAAGCAATTTTTCGTCTAATATAAACTAAAAGGAGACGTGATTCGAAAAAGATTACAAATGGACATATTCTTGGAGAATTAAGTAAGAAAAAAGTTACTCTTTATTGTCAAAGCATATAAATTTTTGACCAGAACAAGACACGTATATTTTTTAAAATACAGAAAAATATAAATTATATGATGACTTTGTTATTATTATTTAATGTTAGGAAATTTTTTTATGAAAATAATTGTGATCGTATGTAGTTATTATTTAATAATTAGATCAACATAATTTATATTTTATGTGAAATTATTATCACTAGTAAAAAACAAATTGATCCTCATTATTGCATTTTTGATAACTTATATTTGAGAACTCTAGTTTATATTTCTCCTTTAACAAATCTATTAGCACTCTTGATAATTATTTCAAATAATAATGTAAGCTGTTGATGAATCAAAATAAAATTCTACATATGAGAATTCACTGATTGATGTTCAAGGACAAAGTTTCAGGTATGATTCAAGGACAAAGTTTCAGGTATGAATAGTGCAGGTACCCCTTCAATATAACAAAACTGTTTTTTTTTGTCAACGTCTCCCAGCCCAATTCTCCACCTACCCAAAACAGAGAAAAAAGACCCTCACACGGCCCATACCCTTATTTTTAAAATGAGATATTTACTTCCTGCACCCCGTGATTACTACCTGCACACACTAATGACACAGAATAAAAATTAAAATACCTTCTCTTGTTGCATTGCATCATTGATGTTAACATGACTATACTCCGCAGAGACAAACTGTATTTGGGATTTATCAAGGTAAATTTCCATTTCTACATTTTTAAGTGAAAAAACTATAAAGTCAATTTCTCTATATATTAAAACAAACTTATGCATAAGTTAAAATTTCGATTTTTAAAAGGTAATGTAAAAAAAAAAAATTACAAATTATATTATAGACTGAGTTTAATTTACGAAAAAATTATCTTATTTTTTGTTTTATTTTCTAGAAGTCCTACAAAACAATATTTAAACAAAATCCCAAGTGCTACTATTTTTCTCCATGATCATTTACTCATGTCATGGCATTGCCTCTTTTTGTTATTGTTTCTAAAATTAAAAATTAAACGATAGTGTTTTTAATACTATAACCATTTTTTATATAACAAAAACAAAAATAGCATTTATTTATCATTTATCATCTTCCTGTTTGTTTGGTTCTGCAGTGAGAACCAAAAATTACATAACAAAATTGTCTTGGTACATAATAATACAGTACATAATGTACATGACAAGGAGCAAGTTCCTAGAATGTGTTTACGTTACTACAATTTTATATATATCAGACACAATGTAATTGAAAAAGAAATAATTGAGAAGCATGAAGAATCTTGAAAAATACACATGTGAAAGAGTTGCAAAGCCCCTACTCAGAAATCAAATTTGTTTGTTGTTCTTCATCTTTACGCCAATGTTTGAAGTTACAGGAGAAGACCAGTGTTCTCCTTCATATTCTGCTGGATTTAGAGCGAGATGAACCACGACTGCTTCCATTTGAATGATCTCTCTTTAGCAAGGCTTCCAGATTTTGGAAACATTTCAAAGGCCTAACCTGTATGTTACAAACACTGTCAATGTTACAACTGCTCCACATGTGTTGTAATCACAGAAAGCTGTTCAAATAAATGACATATAGTGCCAACTTTTAGTACAATGCTAGTGAAAATTTGTACATTGCCAATTGCTTATATTTGCATACAACCAACAGTAAATTTAGCTGATAAATTATGGATGGTACCCTTCATTAAAATAGCAAAATCAAGTGAATAGTATTAAACATGCGACAAATAATGACTTTAACTTGTAAAATATGAAATATTTAAAGAGATTAGGCATTTAGTCCATTGAACAGAGTTTTGAAGAAGCACAAATATCTGATGCAGGGGAGAGGGGAATGTTATGTAAGAGAGAGGATAACCTTCCAACGTCTTTTTTGACCGATTGTGTTGTAGATGAACTCCAGCCTTGTTATAATTTGCCTGAATGTTGGCCTCATAGCTGGATTTTCATTCCAGCACTCTTCAATCAATCTACAAACATATATCATTATTCATTAAAAAATGGAATTACAAAAAAAAAAATAAAGATACATTTAAACATACCTTTTTTATGTGATTTTAAATTGCTAAATAGTTCAATAGCTAATTTTAGTCATACTTTTACTTCATTGATCTAGCGTAATAGATAAATTCCAAATTTTTAAACTTCTGAACTTTGAACTAACTTTTCAAGTATCTTTTTACCAAACATTGGCATAATAAGAATAAGAGTTGGTTTACAAACGTGAACATTGTTAAACTGTAACTGTCCAAACATTAATAGTTTATGCCCTATTAATAAAAAAGAAGGTAAGTTATCTGTTAAAATGCAAAAATAAGGAATAAAATGTATACCTAGTTAGAAAGCTTATTAACAAAAAAATTGTATGTTGCATGTTAAGATGAGGAAATAGTTTAACATCCTTTTACCTTTTCTCAGGAAATTGAAATCACTGAACAGGAAAAAATAACCCAAGAAACATATATGACTTACTCTCTAATTCCATGGGAGTAACGCTTGGCTGGAGCTCGAAAAGGTGGACGCTCTTTGGCAGCATACACCTTAGGAACTTCATCTTCTTGCTTTGCAGAAAAAGGAGGGCACCCTTCAATCATCTAAAGATAAACATAAGAAACATCAATTGTGACAATAGCTAGTTAGGATCTTAACATTCACACTAAGGCTACAATAATTCCATCAAACCAATAAATATTATTAGAAACTCGACAGCAGAAAAGAATGCTATCATATTGTTGGAAATATTGGGTTTTGAAGGGAAAGAGAAGTAAATAACCAAGTTAAAAAAAGGATATAAAAATTCTACATAGTTGATTTTCAAGGAAAAAGAATGTAGTTTAAATGTCATTTGGGAACATGGTTTACTATGAACCATGTAGAGGTCAATTCAACTGGTAGTCAAGAAAGGTCTCATACAGGATATGGATAAAACAAAAATAAAGGGACCAATGCAACAATAACAACGATAATATTGCCATTCTATAATGTATAGCTTTTATTAGCATAGATGGAAAAAATAAAGTTACCTCTTGTAGAATTAGTGCAAATGAAAACACATCCACTTTGGTGTCATATTCTTCTTGTTTGAAAACTTCCGGAGCCACATACCGGCCTATGAGCAAAAATAAAAGATTCCCAGTTTCAGAAAATCAAGAGGACATGGAAAATGTCACAATAGTGAAAGTATTCTCAAATGCCCCATGAAAAAGAGAATACAGCATTTCAGATAATTCAATATTTCAAGTATGCATTAATGACAGTTCTGAAGAAAAGCAGCACCCACAGGAAGTTTCTTGGCAAGTTAGAGGCTTGTCTTCTTTAACGGCCAGCAACTTGCTAACCCCAAAGTCTGCAACTTTTAGGTGCCCAGAATCATCCCGCAATATATTACTGTTAGCTTACTCATAAGCAACATTGATAAAAAGTGTAGACTGTATCAGCCACTAAACCAGACACACACGGACTTCACATAAAACAATATAAAATTGAGGAAAAAACAATAACCGAACAAAAGAAACTTACGAAGGTTCAAGATCACGGTGAATAATGGGTGATGGCTTATTTTCATGCAAATAACCCACTCCCCTGCATAATTTCAAATAAAAAATGGTATTGAGTACACTTAATAGAACAAAAGATAAATAAAAAAGGGAGCAGAGATCATTATCAGAACCCAACAAATGTCTCATCTAAATATAATTTCCATTAAATGGATTTTGAGAACTTGTGTTTAACATGTCACAGACTTTCCTCCAGCAAGAATGAATCCATGAGAAATGTTAACAGTCATAAAACTCCTAAAACAAAATTCCATGAATGAGGGAGGTAGCTTTCAAAAATACATTGAATACCTTTCCATCAAATTAATAACTTTGTCTCGGTGGGTCATATAGAAATGACTGGCAGTTTGTGAGCCAAAACCATTTAGCCACTAAGATCCTATTCGATTTTTCTCTCTATATGGATGCAGTTATGTTACTGGCAAAAGGGATTAGATCATTATATAACCTAATTAAGCACAGACTTCAATGGTTATCCATATATTCATTTATTTATTTACTATATATGACAAAAATTATACACCTTTAGTTAATTTTATCTTCAGTTTGTTACTTTCTAGTTTCTCAGACAAATTCTTCTTCTTTTCTCCTTTATTGAAAATCAAGCCACTAGGGCAAGGAATCTGAAGCCTTTTATAATAAAAAATATACTATAGTTTATGTGCTCTTCTGATCTTTTGCATGACTAATAAGCACCAATCAAAATAAAATCACAGAAGTTTAAAATCACCCCCCTGGTAGAGAGAGAGAAAGAGAGCTCATTGTGAGACTAGATGCTGCAAACAGAAGAACCCAGATAAAATCAATGCATGAGTGTCGTCAATACCTAGCAATATCAAGCGCAAATCTCACAGCTGTAGATGGTTTCAAAGCTCCCTTTCTTTTCAAGAAATCACAAAGATCTCCCTGCACGACATGGCAAAATTAGATCAAGAAAGGAACATTTTGTCACATTACTGTTTAACTTCAACAAACATCCCAAGAAATCATGTTTCATGCAGCTGGAGGACAAAAAACCTTGGGAAGATATTCTGTCACAATCATCATTGGACTGCTCTGAGTCACAGCACCCAGAAATTGAATGACATTTGGATGCCGGATCTTCTGGAACAAGGCAAGTTCATCTCTGAAAGCCTTCCTGAGCAAGATCAAGTAAATTAATTATCATGAAATTACGTAACAAAATGCAACAGTTTTTGCGCAAGGTTTGTGAGAGCAACTCACACTTTCCCCTCGTCACTAAGCACCTCCTCCCCGAGCTTTTTTACTGCAACCTCTGTTCCACGCCACAATGCACTACAGAAAGTCCCCTGCAAATTCAGAAAAGATTAGCAGAAACAAAAATCATTTAGAAGCAATACAATTGAAGATTATTCACGCAATTAAGTAATTATGTACACACAAACACGAAAATTTAAGAGAATCTGCAAGCTAGACCTGGATATTCAATAGTGGTCAAATTCCTTGAGAAACAGGAATTGGCTTGTTTCAATACTGTACAGTTATAGCTATTTAACAAAACTTGCAAAATCACCAACTAGTGTCATAAACCTAATGAAGGATAATAAGTTGACATTTAGATAAGGATTTCAATTTCATCAAATTTTAAAATGAGCAGGACTTTAATTACTTGAATTAAATTTCCTTCATTTTTAAAATACTTTGTTTGAATATTTCAAACTCTTTGGTTTGATTAAGTAATATAAATTTTCTTCATATTCAAATTTCATATTGTGCTATTTGAAATTCCTTCCTTTTAGGATTTATTTGAAACTCCCTCATTATAAAATTCCCATTATCTTAAAAATCTTTGGATTTTATATCCAAACAGGTCACTTTGATGTATGATATTTTAAGTTCACTTGAAAATTGAATTCTTTCTCAAATTCCACATCCAAACACACCAATGTCCTTAGAGAATTTCTGATGAATTAATGACGTAATTGACATTAACTAACAATTATAAAAAATAATAAGAAAGCCTTTACCTTCGTTATCTCCACACTGTTGCTAAAATCGAGCTCTTTAGGATTTATTTCATACTCTGGGACTTCACGTGCATGGTCAACGTGCATAGGGGCCATCTGAAACAGTATAATCACAACATGTATTCACATCACATCCAGAAGCAGAATATAAAAGCTAAAACTGATACAATAACTTGATAATTTACAATCCTAAACACACACATACCAGTGGCTTTGCTCCATGCTTCTCCAATAGTTTAATCACGTTATTTCTTTTATAAAAAATAGCATCTGCAAGGGGCTGTTAAAGAGATGCAAAACTAATAATCAGTCCCATGATTACATATCTATTAGTAGTATTTTATTTTCAAAGGAAGCCCATACAGAAGACCCATGAACAGTAATTACAGAATACAGAGAAGAGTATTTTAGAGATAATTAGTTAGTTATTACATAGATGGGCTAGTATTATTTTTGTTATCCTTCTATGATACAATCCCTTTTCTATTCTTTATGATACAATTGTATCTTTTTCTTTTATCAATTTGGTAAACTCTATATGTATATGAGCTCCCGTTATTACTTTAATCAAATAATAAGAGTTCATTTTGTATTCTTTAATAAAGAGGAAAAGAAGGAGCATAAGACAAGATTATTAAAAGAAAGTTAGAAGAAACACAATACAATTGAATATTTTCATCACTTCATTCGGAGTTAAATTAAGGATAAACTCAATCACGATTAATAGCACAACACTTCAAGGGGAACGTAATTAGAAACCTAATACAATCTGCAACACAAGATCAGTCCTATTTTTAAAGTATATATTACTTATATCCTCTTGATGTTTACTCCCATCATACTAACTTTTCACGCAGGCAAGTGATAAGTCAACGTGCATCAGAAGTATCTTCTGTCAAAAATCGGATAAAAACACTGCCTAACAGATGCATGCTAGTGCACACCATCTGTTCCACTTTAAGTTTAGACACAAGGTTATCAAATTGACATTTAATCATCACCAAGCTAATTTGTTGAATTATGAATCATAATTTGCTTTGCATTGTAAGTTTCAAAGCCAATGAGAAATAATGCATCATATAGATTATTTATAGAGTTCAGTCTAATAATTTTAAACTAGAAATAGATAAAACAACTTAACCACAAGTCTCATAAAACATAATTATTAGTATATCAGAGTTTTTGATACCTTTACTTTGTAAGAATGGAAATAAACATTGAAATAGTCTGATAGAGTGCATGCATTGACTAAGAGATTTATAAACAAAATAGAAAAATAATCAAATAGGATAAGTTCAAAAATATTTCTTCAATTCTTCTTCAATTAACAAAGTGGTTGAACCCTGGTATTTACACCCATGATGAAAAAGTTTCACTAATTCATTAGTGAAATGTGAGATTCCATGTCATTTGTGATTCATCTTATGAAACGAGTCAACATGTAGTCAAATTTTTTTGAATAGGATTTAAATCTTGAAACGTGAATAGTAAGATTCTAATAACCTTCAGAATAAATTGTTGTGGCAACAGAATGTTTTTGATCTTACATTGATTATAAATAAAATCAATAGAACAATCTTCACCTTACAAGTCGATTTTATCGTAACAACTTAAACTTAAAAACTCATATATTAAAGTTTATCAAATTGAGTCTCTATTGGACCACTCACATGTTGGAGATCTCTAGTTAACTAGAAAAAAGACCAATTTCCAGTATATAAGGTGGAAGAATCTTCTTCGGGTTTTTTAGATGAGTTAGGCTTACACTCACCTCCTAATAGAATCTAAGATGAAGGCATCAATCTCCTTTTGATAAGAGAACTTATCTTAAACTTGCTCGAAGAAATGCACGCCTAAACAATTAATCAAGCCGCCGGGTAAATTGCAACAACAATCATGTTCACGAAAAATGCCTCTAACTTATTCTACAATCCACTACACGCAATCCTTTTTTTAGGCATTACATTTCACAGAACGAATCCACGCTACACGAGACATCATTTGACTAATCAAACAACACTAAATCCAGATACAACAACCCTGAACGCTTAAGCCAAACCTAGGACATTTTCTTATGAAATCTATGGTAAATGCTATCATCTTTGTCCGACTAAAAACCGCAAATAGCAATACCAACAAACCGTGTCAAACATCAAAGCACAATCACTTTTGGCACTAAACAAGATCACGAATTAAAAAGAAAAAGAGTGAAGTTACCGTGCTCCCCCATCGATCTTTAGCGTCAACTTCAGCACCTTTTTGGAGTAACAAATCAGCGACATCAGTGAAGCCCTCGCATGATGCGACATGAAGAGCAGTGCGATTATCAATATCCTTGTAATTCACACTCACACCAGACTCCAACACCTCGCGAATACCATCCACATCCCCTTCGAACGCCGAGTACATCAACCTCACACCCTGATCAACAGCGTCTCCATCGTTTTGAGGCTCTGCTCCTTCGTTGTGGCGTTCTGGGGCAAGCGATGACTGCTTCCCCAGCGTAAACCTCGCAGGGTTTTTGGACTCCATGGCGTAAAGAAAAGCAACCAAGAAAGTTCAGATCAAGAAAGATTTGATTTTGAAGTTTGGGGATGGAAGATTCAACGGGACGAAAACTCGATAAAGCAAGCTCTTTTCACTTTGCTTTTGAAAATTTTACTAGTCCGACGAGCCGCTTGTGATCGATGACGAAGATTCACTTTTGTCAGCGTAATCCAACGTGGAAATGTTTGACTTCAGGCTTTCCGAATACGCGGTGGATTGTACGCGTTGTGCTAAGCGCGTCACGCGTCTGCTTCAATGCCAACGTATCGCGCCAACACGGCGCAGGGTAAGATATATATGACTAACGTGTGCCGCTGGCGGCGGATGCAATTGGTGAGGTTAGATTCAAGAAGATCTTGACCGTTGCTTATGTGTAACACGGAGTGGAATGGACGTTCTTTGATACATGTTTCTTTTTTTCTTTCCGCCTGTAATGTTGAAATTCAAGTACTCCTTTTTGAAAGTTAGATTACAACAAGAATGCAAAGAGAAAAATAAGGAAATTGATTGCATATGTTTTTAATGGAGAATTATTCGTGATAACGACTGCTTATTATATACGATCAAGTTACCAACCTCTAACAATTTATTTAATGATTAATATATATTTGATCAAAGAAAATGTCTTTTCAACATTAACCAAAAGCTTTATTTCCAAGCAAATAATTCGGTCGGTTTATTTGGTTTTTTCTTATGTATACTTCTTTTTAGAACATAATTATTATTGTTTAGGTTTTTATGTATCTCTATGTTGTTCAAAATAATACAAAAATTTAAAATTTTATCAAAATTATAGACTATGTTGAATTTATTTAAATATATAAAAATTAATCACTAAATTATTTATAAAGAAATGAATTTATAATTTATGAGTTTTATGTACTCACAAATTTAAAATATTAAATTAATTTTTTTTTTCATTTTTAATCTTTTTTTTAATAAAATAGTTATGGACATTAATTATATTCTTGAAATAATTACTTACGCCTTAAAATTTCTATTAGGAGCCATTTGAAATAGGAAACTTTTGTTAGTATAAATCCGAATATTAGCTTTCCATGTTTAAAATGTAATTTTTGAAAACAAATCACAAAAATATTCAATTTTATGAATATTGTACCTAGTTTCTTCAAAATTTATGGAGATTACGAAAATATATAAGAATTTAAATTCTTAGAGATGATAACAAAGTCTTTTTAAAATGTTATTTTAAGATGGTACAATTTTAGTTTAAAACATTTTTAATGTTGAATTCATGATAACGTGATATAACTTTATATAAAAATATTTTAAACTGGAATCATATCATTTTGGTAGGACTTTTACTAAAACTAAACTAAAGTCGTACTATTATAATATGTTTTAAGTTTAAAATATATTGAACTAAAATTGTATCATGTAGACAAATTCAACTCAAAATATAATATGAGTTAAGTCATGTGATTCTAAAATAATCTATTATGAATTAAGTGTCAAGATAACACTACTTATTATATAGGTAAGTTTTCTCGAATCGATCGATCTATTTGAAAAAGAAAATAGTTATACTATATTGATGTTTTTTCTTGTAAAATCTTTTGTTTTTTTTTTTTCGCATCATACATGTCTGAGATGTTTTGCATCATTAAGTCTTTGATGTGAAAATTCTTTGATTTTGATGAAATTCCTTTTCATTATTAATTTGGAGTTGTTTTATTTGAATTTGATAACGTTCAACCCATTTTAATATGCTGGCACCATTATTCCGTTACATAAATTGATCAAAAGTTTGATTGAAATTCTCCATTATCATCATGATTACTTAATCTCATTGCCATATATTGGTTCTTATAATAAAAATAAAGGTTTGATATGAGGAAATCAAGAGTTTTTTGTTACGTTTTGCGTCGACAAACTTCTTTTAAACACTTACTAAAGAAAATATATATTTTAAAGTAAGAATGACTCTAGATAAAGTTAATTTAGATAAATTTATTTATTTATTTTAATTTTAATCACTTTAGTTTGTAGAAAGAAAAAAAAAGTGTTCGGAAATTTTGTTCAAATAAATTATACATATACAGATTAAACATGGTATGTATATTTGTAGCCGTTTATTATTATTATTATTATTATTATTATTACATTTTAACATTTTGTATTAATACGACTGTACCTTTGAATTTATTAAGTTGTCTTTATTCAAAAGTTAAGACAATAAATACAAATTTAAATTGATTCCATTATTTCTGAATCCACATCTCTATAAAATGTATGTATAACTTATTTAGAAATAATAAAAATATAAACTTAGTAAAATATAACAACAAAATACCGAAATATAATATTTAATAATGTGATTTTATCTATTGTGAAATGATATTTTAATAACCTTTTGCAAGAAGTAAATTTTATCAGTTTGTTTAAAAAAAAATGAACATGATCACTATTTACATATTTAAAGTGTATGTAATAACATAAGATTTACAATTTTTTATACTTAAAAGGTAATTAATATTTTACTACACGAATTTATTTTAATAGATGATATCTCATAGATCATAAGTTGAAAATTTTATGTTAATCTGATACAAAATTTAAATTTTTATGTCATAATATACTTTTTTATTTTAATAAAAATAATTTATTAATAAATAAATAAAAATTACCAAAAATATGTTTCTTTATAAGACCTTATTAAAACAAAAGATATAAAAGAATCTTCAAAATAAATAAGCTATACACTATCTAATAATTATTCGATTAAAAATAATATAACGATAACCAAATAATAAATATTTGGTGCTGTGATGAATTAGGAAAGAAAGAGGAGAAAAGTTGTGAGTTCATTTTTCCATTAACAAAAATACTAAAAAGTAATATTTATTGATAAAAAGCAAATAAATAAATATTTCCACCGAAATAATTAATAATCCTGAATTTAAGATGAGAACGGTCCAAACACATTTAGTTTCCTTCATCATGAGTATCCGAAAAAAACTGAGAAACTGATATATTTATTAAATGAACTGAGATACTCAACCAGGATAAATATGTTGCATGTGATAGCATTTGTATCCCAATCCAAGATAAAACAGCATATTCTTTGCAGCAGCAAAATCCTGAAGAAACAATGGCGAAAGTTTCAGTTCATCAAGTGGCACTCTTTGTGTTCCTAATTCTGGTTGCATCTGGTATTTCCCCACCTTCTTCCAATGCAACTTTATTTTTCAAAATGCAGGAATGAATACATATTTTTCTTATTTTCAGGTTTTATGCAACAAGCTTTTGGTAGAGGCGACCAGTGCAAACAGGACAAAGATTGTGCGAAAGCTTGTAGTCACCGCCCACATTGCCCTGCGCTGTGCCTTGGCGGATTTTGCCTTTGCAACTGCGATTCTACAAAAATTGATGTACAACAAAACGTTAACAAACCCTTCTAGGCTATGTCTTCCTTGCTTTGGGTTACAAGGCAAATAATGATGCATAATACTTTATAACTTAATATTAATAACATTCTATCTTCAACTTCCTTCTCTGTGCGTATATATAACTACGTTTTCGCATTAAAAACCTTTTTATGAACATTTATTGAAGGACCAAGAGTTAATAAAGCAATGCCAAATTGTAAAGTTTACACTCTCATTTTTAATGTCAATTTTAAATAAGACTTTGTCTTTAACGAGATTTGGTGAATTTCATAAACTCTTAACTTATAATTTCTTAAAAATTAAAAAAGTAGATTTTTAAGTTAAAATGATTTTACGACTTTGACTTTTGTTAGTCTACTGGAGATTTGGAAACTTTCAATTGAGTTCTTAATAAATCTATACATCATTGTAGTCTATTAAAAAAATTTAAAATTTTTCAATTGAGTCTCTACAATTAAGTGTGACGGTTAACTTTGTGTTGTGATAGTTACCTTGTAATGTTAGCGTAAATGTCACACACAAGACTTTCATGACACAGATCTATTTCAAATATTTATTGTATTTAACAAAGTTTATTTTTAAATTTAATTAAAATTAAAAATAAAAAAAAATGCAAAATTACAAAAATATAAAACTGCAAAATTATGAAAACAAAATTATAAGATTAAAAATAAAAAATTAAATAATATAAAATTATTGGTGACTGTTTCACAACAACCATTTCTTAGTCAGAGTGTACTGGTACTTAATAGTATCAATAAGTGTTATATCCACGAGGATTTAGCAAGTATATTGATAGTTTAATTTTTGGGTTTTTGGTTTTGATAAAGAACGCAAGTAAAATTAGATGGTAGTTCTTAGATAGATTGAGTGAAGCAGGGACTGTCAATTGATTTCATCTCATCTTCTACTACACCACTACCATCTTGTTTACTTATTATGCAAATCATTCAATGTCCTGGGAGTACTCTTTCTACATAGATCTAGGTTCATCCCTAATATACTAGAACCTAAGGACTTCAAACCCAGTGTGATTCCTCAACTTCTGGTAGAATGAATCTTTTGCTTTAATGTGTAGGACTCTCTCCTTCACCATCCCCTCTAACTACTTAAAATTAAATTAGCACCAGTACAAGTATGATGATTTGATTGGATCACAGTTTGAGATCAGTTTCCCAACTCAATTCAAACTAGTTAAATAAATGAGTGATCAAGTCATCATTAAGCATAAATTAAACCACAAACAATTGAATAAAAGCAAAGATAAATACTCAAAAAGTAGAATGAATATAATCAGAATTGATTACATCAAACATGGACACGAGGAAATTCAGCTACTCATAGAATATTACAATCTCATTTGAGCAACGTCTACATATAAGATTTACACTAAGAACACCTCATTCGTGCCTCACAGACCCTATTTATCCTAATGCTACATTTTTTTGTCTCCACTCAATGCCTGAAATAAAAGTCCAAGGTCTTATATTTATAGAATTTTTTTGGTGGTGCTTAGCCCAACTTTTGAAGTAATAAGGGATGATTTTTGTAACTTATAATCAGATTTTTTGTACATAAGACGTGCATCCCTTTGGACGATAAAAAAAAACGATTGATCGATCAATTTTAAAAAATTTTACGAAAACTAATAAGCAACTCACACTTTTTTTTTTCTTTGTGTCCCACTTGTTTGTCTATTTGGTTTGGCCTATTTTTTTTTCTTCAAGCCAGTCACCTAGTGCAAGAAATAAGGGTTGATTTTTGTAACTTATAATCAAATTCGGGATACATAAGAGGTACATCCCATCCCACAAATGATACAAAAATTATTGGTTAATAAATTTTAAAAAATTATACGAAAAGTAATACGCAGTTCTCCACTTATTTGTTTATTATTGTCCACTTATTTACCTATCTGGTTTTGTCTATTTTCTTTTTCAAGTTAGCCACCTCGTACAAGGATTGATTTTTGTAACTTATGATCAAATTCGGATACATAAGAAGTACATCCTATTGGATGATAAAGAAAATTAATTAATAAATTTTAAAACATTGTACAAAAAGTAATTTTAATATATATATATATATATATATATTTTATTAAAGATTTTATAAAATAATTTTAAAATATATAAATAAATGCAAATATCATCTTATAAATTTATTTTAAAAGTTGAATTAAGTTAAAAAATTATAGTTTAAACTAATATTATTGTAATTCATTTAAAATTGTTTCAGTTGAATTTTAAAATACATGTATGTTTTATTTCTATTGTCCTAATTTCTGTTATATTTAGTTTTATATCATGTATATATTTAGTGAATCTTAGCTTCGTTTAAATGATCAAGCTAATTATTTGCATTAAATTTTAGATCGTATGATTACTTGTGAATATTTATTAATACGATAATTTTTTTGAAATCACTTTTCATTTCATATATGTCGAAGACTAATATAATGTCGACAAAATTTTATCAAAATTCAATAGAATGGACTTAATCTATACGAGTTAACATCAGGATAAATGTTTTTCTGAATGAACATCTTCAATTTAAAAAGTGATATTTAAATTTATACTTATTCTTGTATTTATTATGGCAAAAGAAATTAACAGATATAAACTTTTAAAATAAAAATTAAATATTTGCTAAAAAAACTTCAAAATATAAAAAAAATAAAAGAGGTTGGTGCCGCTTTATTAAAAAATAAATAAAGGATACAAGTTTTATATTTATTACAACTTTGGTGAGGTGAATGTGCATATAAAAATAACATAGATTTGGTTTCATATAATTAAGAATACACCAGTGCAGAAAGGGCTTTTTGTCCCGGTTAATTTTCACATTTTGCCTCGGGTCTCGAACCGAGGCATATTGGGGCGAGGCCAAAATGTACCCCTTTTGGCCTCGGTTATCACCCGAAGCCATATACCCACTTTTATGCTTCGGTTGTTTCAAAACCGGTGCCATATACTCAGTTTCATCTCCGGCGCCGATCCACTCTCCACCACCTCATCTCCCGCAATCATCATCGCACCACCCATTTCCGCCTCTCCTCCCCTCGCCCCACCTTCTTCAAACCACATCAATCAAATGCGCCACCCAACTCCACACCCAACCCCACCCCTCACCCATGCCCAAGATCGCGTCTTCAACTTCGCCGCCGGCCCCGCCACCCTCCCGGAAAAGGTTCTCCTCCGTGCCCAATCCGAGCTCTACAACTGGGGCGGATCTGACATGAGCGGAGTATTCGCACCCTCCTCCAGATCTCGCCGGAGTATTCTGTCCTCTTCCTCCAGAGCGGCGCCACAACCCAGTTCGCCGCCGTGCCGCTCAACCTCTGCTCCCCTGACGACGTCGTCAACTTCATCGTCACGGGCTCAACTTCATCGTCACAGGAACAGTTCGAGGCTTAACCTTAAGCCATTTTTGCGAAGAGAGCGAGAGAGAGAGTGCGCGAGAGAGAGAGCGAGGGGAAGGAGTTGCAGAGGGGAAGAAGAATGGTTCGCGAAATTCGAACCCTAAATAAACCCTATGGCTTCGGTTGTTAGGGTAACCGAAGCCATAGACCCCCTTTTTGGCACCGGGTCTCCTTGGACCGAGGCCAAACAGCCAACGTCCAACCACTTTTTGGCTTCGGGTCTAACTGGATCGAGGCCTATACCACCATTTGGCACCGGTTTTGGGCGAACCGGGGCCTATACCCCTTTTTGGCTTCGGGTATTTGGAGAACCGAGGCCTAAAACTTGGCTGAAATTGCAAAAATGCCACCGCGCCATTATATGCTTCGGTTCCTGACCAACCGAGGCATATAAGGCGAGGTAAAATGAGAATTCTGCACTAGTGATAAATATAAAGGAGGCAAGTCTTTCATTCAAAAGTTAAAAATGTGAGTATTATTTAATATATAACCTTAAAGAGATAAGTACACAAAATCCCTATGTATTAATATTTTACTTAAATATTAAATCCAAAACAATTAACTGTACTTGAAACTATTTTTAAGAATATAAATAATAATCATAATTATGGAAATGGAATAACACATGAAAATACTTAAATACATTTAAATCAATATTAAAATAGATAATTATCCTAATTTTCTTAAAAAATATTTACGTATCCAAATATATGTTCTCATTCAATGAGATAAAATTGTTTTTGTTGATTTGTGATTTAATTTATATTTAGTTTTAATTTAAAATCAAAGCATATATATCATTTTAGTTAACTTAATTACATATTTTTATATATTAACAAATTAATTCAAAAGGTTTGCCTATATTTTAGAATAAAAAATATTAAGATAGTGCGGTACATGACGTTTATAGGGATGAAAAAACATTATTGTACATGGATGGGACTGCTTAAATATTAAGAAAGCTTGCAACTATTAATATTATATTCAATGAATTGGTGGAAATATTTATGAGGAAATAAATTTACACAAGGAATTATAGTACAACGAATGAGAGAGATAAGTACATTTACAACAAGTATTTATTTACAATATCAAATTATGATTAATATCCTAATATTTTAACTAGACCCCCTATATTTTTTAATGTAATAGTGGTTTAGGGTTGTTTCGATCAAACTCACTCGAACATTTAATTTTTATATTTTAATGTAATTTTAAATAAACTACCTATTGCTTTTTAATTTTCTTTTTTCAAGCAATTTTTAGTGTAAAATAAAGTAAAAATAAAGGTACAATTAAAGAAAAAAAAACATATCATACCGAAATTAAAAAAAAGAAAGGAAATAGAAAATTCTTTAAAAACGAGTATTATATAGAATCGGACTAAAAATATTTTAATTCACACTTTTTGAACAATTTTTTTTTTTGATTGAATAATAGGAAACACATTAATTTTGTATATATTTTTTATTATAACTATTAATATGACACAACATATATAATTATTATTAATTATTGTTTTTTTTAATTGACTAATAGTTTCAAAAAGTCCAAGCTACATTCAACGTATGATGACAGAAAATTAATATAAATATTTAATGAGAATTGATTGTGAACAGTTCCATTGAATGGGTTCTGACGTTATAAGGAGCAGAGTCAAAAGTTTGAAGGAAAGATGATGATGGCTAAGAGAAATATTTGTGAGAGTGCTTTGAAAGTGGCACTTCTGTGTGTCGTTGCTTTAGGTTCTGCCCTTGCTGCAGAAAACGCCGCCTCCGAACAGTTGTGGCGTCCACCTCCTCCTTCGGCAAGAAACCACCGTGGTGGATTTTCCGGAACATTTTCTTCCGGACCCTATCGTGGCCCTCCACACTACGAGCTTTCGCCACCACCACCTCCTCATCATGGTTTCAGTTCAGGACCTTACCATGGTCCTCCGCTTTATGAGATTCCTCCACCACCCCCTCGTCGTTTGAGTTCATCTTATGGATCTTTTTCTTCAGGACCTTATCACGGTCCTCCCCTCTATGAAATTCCACCTCCTCCACCCGCTGCATGAGGTGTTATATCACTCTCATTTATCATCTTCAAACCTATTCTGATGTTGGGCTCAAATAATGTGCAATAAAAATAACTATTACTGTAAACTCATTATTTTCATAAACTTTCTTGTTGCAAGAAAGGAATCAAACACATATTCTCATTAATATCGATGTGAGCACAAGTTTATACTACTCCTCGCATTATAAAATAAGTCGTATATTCCATTAATGTTATTATAATTTATCGTAATTTTTTTTTCATCGATACACGATCGTTAATTCAATCAATCTTAAAAAAGATAATTGTGTCATTCACGATGTTTGAATTGAATTGACAAATAGTTGTGATTAAAAGAGACATTATTAAGCTTAGATAGAAGGCATTAACATATATATGTAAAGTTGGGTAGAGGAAACACTTGACAGACATTTATTTAGCTTATCCCTTAAATGTAAAATTGCATAAGTCTGATTTATTAGCTAAAAAATCAGAGAAAGAGATGAGTCAAGGAAAAGGTGCCCTCAACTTCATTTCAGTGTCCTCGATGTCAATGGCAAATCCTTTGCCATGTTGCTTCCAGTAGTCAGCCAAGGGGTTGATCATCTCAGGCTCAGGAATCTCCACCCTTGAGCTTTTCAGGCTCTCTGAGCAAATACCGTACTTCGCATCCCTCTCTTGCACCAGCTCTGCCCTCACTACACCAGGACTTGCTGCTTGTGGAGACATCATCAGCGCAGGTGCACCCATAGGAAGCCTGTCCCCTGCATTTCTAATTTTCATCAACATGCATCTTCCCATTCGATCAGTATATTTAAATTTAAAATAAATGTCTCTGAAATAAATTATGTCACTCGTTTATTAAAAAAACATTAAACTATACAGACATCAGACAAACACAGCACCTATTTCGATTCATTATTGTATGTATATAAAAGACAAATAATTTGCAATTGAATGATGCGTCATCGAAAGATGAGAGATTTTAATTAAATACTTTAAAAAAAAAACTCAAAGTATCAAATTATTTTCATGTATGCGTACCTCTGTCAGCCTGCCACGTACACCAGAATTTGCCGTAAGTTCTGGCTAGGTTTTCGAGATCCGGCTTCGCAATAAGCTCTGGAACTCTGGGGTTCACCAAGAGACCCGATTTGACCTGCACGGTCCACGGTCCAAATCATCCTTCAGAAATTTTCAACTCCAAAGAAAAAAACACATGCAAGAAAAGCAGAAGCTGGGAATAAAACCTCATAAGCATGAGAATGCCAAAGTTTCTGTTCCTCCGGTGGCATTGTTTCAAAGATATCATCAGAAACAATATACTCCACACCTATCAAACACACAACCAAAACATTAAAAAAATCAGATATCGAGTTTTGAGAGAGTTGAAACAAAAAGAGAGAGAAAAGAAGAAGAAGACCGAGAAGACGAGCATCGGATTTATCAGAATCGTAGACGGCGCATTGGATGAAATTTTGGTGGAGCCTGGAGCAGTAGTGGTGAGTCTCTATCTGGCGAGACATGTCGTGACTATAGATGGCGAAGGTACACGTGTGGTGACTAATCTGCTTTATGGGCTCCAGTGACTGTATCATCATTGCACCCTTGTCGATCATATGCTGTCCTACTCCCATCGCCTTTCCGGGAGTTGGTTCCGGACCCTTCGCCGGCGTCGGTTCCGGTGACTTGTCCGTGGAGGCCATTACCTATTGCAAGTTTAACTCAGTCTCCTCTCTAGAGCATGTGGGATGTCTTCCCATCGTGACTCGTATATATAACCCGAAGATGGAGAACGTGGGTTGAGGCTTTGGTTCCACGCGGACATGCAGCAATGGTTACGTGGCTGATTGTAGAGGTTTTGGTTCCACGCGGACATGCATCGAAGAATACGTGCCTAATAGTAGAGGTTTTGGTTCCACGTGGACATGCAGCGATGATTACGTGGCTGAGTTCAGAGAGAATCTGCTGCCAAGACATTAACTATCACAAAAATATAGTATGACACTCTAAAACTTTAATAAGTAAGTTGTTAAGTAAGCTTATTTTGTTGGGGGATTGCTTTTCCTCGCTATCATCTCGAAATTGGATTCACTAGTAGTGCAGTTTTTAAGTTAGTGGTCTGAATTCAAAAACTCTCCGCTACTTTCTTGCAGAGTTTGATTTGATACTAAGATAGAAAAATCTCGCGTATTAGATAATCTGGCGCTCAAGTCTCTTCACTTCGTCTCTTTGAGACGTAAAAGTAAGAGATATATACATTCTCTGGAAGAGACTAACTTAGGGTCAGATTTTAAATAATCTTGTTAAAGTTGATTGAGGTGATTATTCTGAATATCATATTATTGTGTAAGAAAATTACGGTAGAACTCTTAAATTTAATCCAGTAAAGGTGTGAATTTTGGAAATATAGGACAACGAGTTGGAGGAGTTTGGAAGAAATATTGAGGAACAAGCACTAAGGTGCCCACTAACAGTTAGAATGATCGTATAATTCTTCAAGCATTTCACAACAATATTTATTCCTAACTTTTATAACAGTTTTACACTATATTTGTCGTCTATATATCTCGAAAGTATCAGAAATATAAAGAGGCCATTTCTTTGGGAAGTAAATGTGTAGAATATAATTATGTTATAATGAATATCGATGATTAAGGTTAATTAAAATTTGAATTTGCATTAAATGCTTTATTTGAATATCTAGTGGTGCTAAGCTGTATTAACTATTGTTGATCGAGTGATTTTTAATTTACCAACCAAAAAAGGGAGCGTCTTTCTCATGCATATCTTATTGCTTTTGGTATAATACGAAGAAAAAGACACAGAACAGAACTACATAATTGGTCAGCCATGAGGTAAGATTGAAAGAAAGAAAAGAAGCCGTGAAAAGCAAACTAGAAATAGAAATTAATTCTTCCTAAAGGCATAGGGAAATAGTTTCAGATCACATTGGTTATGAATCTCTTAGAGACCATTCCCTTAAAATTATGAAGAAAAGAAACAAGTAGTTCTCTCTTTTTTGTTCCCCGTTACTTATTTGAATTGGCAGCAGGAACTGAAGGGCCTTGAGACCTGTACTTGTACCTCGTTGAAACTAGCAGATAGATAAAGAAGTTGATCAGGCTCACTATGGAAAGGAACAAGTAGAACAAATTTAGATGGTTTCTATTAATATTGTTCCCGGCTAACCAGCCACCACTCCTAGTGATATGTTTGGTGGCTCCATTCACACTTTTTACCAATATGGTACTAGCAAAATAACCAAGTGCCATAGAGCTCCAAAGGAAGCAGGTTGACGTAGACTTAAGACCTTTAGGTGCCTCTGAATAGAAAAACTGAAGCAGCCCCACATAAGTAAACATGTCAGCTATGCCAAATATAAAGTACTGAAAAGAGAGCCAAAATGTGCTTATAGGCAATGGCATAAGTATTGGTACAGCATCAAGCATGTTGTGGTCTCTGGCCACTCTTTTCCTTTTCACCTCTACAATTGAAGCCACAGCCATTGAAATGCAAGAGAGAACAAGACCAACTCCTATGCGCTGCAAGTGAGTAACCCCAGTAGGAACGCCCGTGATTTTTCGCATAACAGGCACAAAAATGCGGTCATAGATTGGAACAATGATGATTAGAAAACAAATTGGGATGATTGGAAGGGACGCAGGTGGGATTTGAAAATTCTTAGTGAAAGTGGTGTCCATGGTGTAGCCTTGTTGGATTGAAAAGGTTTGTAGCTGAGCTAGACAAAGGGTCATTATAATGGTGCAGCAGAATATGGGGATCATGCTAAGAATAATTTTGGCATTTTCTACTTGGGTTACCCTACAAAGTTTCCATGGGCTTGGTGGTTTCTCAGATTCCACATCATCTTTTACTTGGATGGCTGCTCTGTCTAAGAACCTGAGAAAAGGGAACTTCAGTTTAGAATCAGAATAAATTTAAATTGGAGTGATATTCCATGAAACTCATGAAACTTTAGCAGATATACACTTTATATTTGCAAAAGATCACTCTAACACTTTTACTACTAGTGAGTTATTGTGAGTAGTGAGTTGTGACCAAGTGACATGATGCAATTATGTTAGACTCAAGAGAGGAATTGAACCTGAGAATGTTTCTATGAGGTAGAAACTCTATTTTCTCAGCAGCTTCCTTGTCCTGTTTAATCTCATACAGTTCTGCTGGATCTTCAGGAAGAAGAAGATTCCTATTGCGGATCGCTGCAACGTAGACCTGGAAAATGCATGAGCAGATGTTAGAACAAACAGCTTCATCAATGCAATACTAAAGCTTCAAATTATTTAAATCATTTCAAATTCAAGTCCCTTTAACAAGCACTAGAGTTTATTTATGAAAAAATGTTGTATGAAGCACGGATTACGTGATACCTGTATGATCTGAATGATATCATTTGTTCCTTGACGAACACGGAATCTGTATAGTGGCAATCCAGCTGCAAAGATAATGACACCCAAAAGTATGACTATGGTGCCAATACCAAAGCCCCAAGCCCAGCCCCTGTGGATTTGTATCCATACGATGAAGGTTAAGCTGACAGCACCACCTATGCAAACAGCCAACAAGAGAGTGTTAAAGAAGGTGGACATTGCCCTTGCTTCTTCAGGATCCGTTTCATCAAACTGGTCTGCACCATGTGATGGCAGGGAAGCTTTCACTCCTGCACTTCCAAAAGCCAACAGGTATAGGCCAATGTACAGAAGAGCTTCTTGGCCACCACTGGGTGTTTTGCAGTGAGAAGTTATGACGTAAAGGTTGCAAGAAGGTGGCTTAAGGCTGGAATAGTGTGCTTGCGCTGTGAGCAATGCAAGTCCCTACAACCTCATCATAAATGCATATTAACAGTAATCATACATTTCTGAGTTACAAACCTATCTACAACTGTGCAAATTATTATCTATTAATTAACTTTGTGTTTCTGAATTTTGATTGCTGGTCATGGAATTTGATCAAGAATCTTGCTAGTGAGTTCAGGTTGATTTTTGGGCCTTTCACTGTTTCTCAATTGAGCAAGTTTTCATAATGGATTTTAACGTTTTGGGAAAATTCTTCCTGCACCTCATTATTATTAACTCCACTCTATCTTGATAGAAAAAAATTAAAATGCATAACGCCACCGCTGTGCCATCATCGTTACAGCGGAGGAAGGTAAGAGAGAAAACTTATTTCTCAAAAGTTTGTTTCGGAAATCTCGTTCTAAACTATTTTATA
>Ga0209589_1004605_pt1 | contig 23710 bp, 7 predicted proteins | sample CowpeawhiteBW_FD_187525 | JGI IMG/M metagenome (GOLD analysis project Ga0209589, IMG submission 187525) | Root nodule microbial communities of legume samples collected from California USA - Cow pea white BW (SPAdes) (version 2) | ecosystem: Host-associated > Plants > Roots > Nodule | place: USA...
TATATATATATATATATATATATTTATTTATTTATTTTTTTTTATTTTTTTTTTGAGATCCGAAAGATTTTTTTACTGAAAATCGACTTTTGTAAGTAGTTTGGGAACGTGATTTGTGTAGTTTTGTTTCAGATGACATTTTTCAGATTTGAAAATAATTTAGAGGTGCAAGAAAAAATTTGGATATATAGGAAGAAAGCCTCGTAAAAGTTTGAGAAGGATCCAAAATCTAAATGAAAGCTCTAGACTTAAGAGAAATTACTACCTCCATATTTTTTTCTTACATTTATGAAGGAGTTAAAAAAGTTCAATCTACCTATGGTTGGACATATTTTAAAGTGTGTAATTCGAAAATCTATTATGATTTGTGCAAGTTAAAATTCTGTATTTTATATTACATAATCTATAAACATGTTATAGATTTTACAATTTAGAATATATTTTCACACTTTAAAATATATATTTTTTAATTATATAATTTAAAAATTATTCTAAATGATATAATTTAAATTTTTAAAATATATTATGAATAAATATAATTTGAAATGAATTTTTAAATTACATAATCTGAAAACACATATATTAAATTTTGTAATTTAAAATAAAATTTCTAGTTATACAATCTTAAAATCCAAAAATATATTTTGAATACACATTTTAAAATACATTTTTGTATTAAAAATGAAAATTTTATTTTAGATTATTTAATTTGAAATATTTTTTGGATTAAATAATTTAAAAAATTGTATATACTATGAATTACATAGTATAAAATGTATTTCCAACTCTCACAATTTTAGACATTCCCATGGCCGAATGAAGGTACATGAAAAAACTCAGAAAGTGCAAAAAGTAATAGTCTAAGCCCAAATCTGAGAAGGCTAAGGCCCATGACATTTACAATTCTAAACCCAACTTAACCTTGCGCTCCTCCTCCGATGTCCGAAGGTGACTGCCTCGCCGTTCCACTGCAACACTGGAAGCTCCTAAAACCCAGCAGGAGTCCAAATTCCTCAAACATTCACCAAAGTTCTCAACCTTCGAACATTACATGTCAAGGTTATGGTTCTAAACCTTATTTTCTGGGAACTTAAACTGTTTCTGACCTTGTTATTTGATTTGAAGAACATAAAGTTCATGTGGGGTGTTGATTTTTGTGTCTGTTGAGAAGAGTATAAGCGAGTGTAGCATTGTTCAATATGCCTTCTGAGGACAGTTTAAGACAGAAGCTTAAAAAGAGGACCAAACATGTAGTAAGCATTCCAAGAAACTCTTTGAGAACTAAGAAGGATGAAATTTCTTTTGAGAGAAATGGGGCCCTTGGTAAAGGAAATGAATCCGAGGGAAAGTTGAAGAAAAGGGTGAACTTTAAGGGAAAGCATTTAAGTGAAGAAATTGAGGAGAGAGGGAAGTTGAAGACTTTGGATTCTTCTGATAAGAAGAATAGGGTATATGCGAAGGAGGGGAGGGATAAAAATGGGAAGTTAGAGAAGGGTGTTGCAACATCCAAGAAGAGAACTTTGTTTGAGAAAGGTGAGAAGAAAGTGAAAAATGGTCCTGTTGAAGGGAACAGTGGCCATCGTTCAATGTGGGTTCCTGGTAAGTTAAGGAATGTTGGTTCCAAGGTGAAGCGTTTGACTCACACGATGAAGGAAAGAAAGGAAAATGTCGTTTTGGCTACTGCTAAACCGAAAGGCAGGGGAAAGGAGGAGGGTAAAATGGAATTTGTTGGGGAAGATGATCAACGAAGTGGTTTGGTGAAGAGAAGTAGAGAGAAGAAATTTGAATTGGGCAAAAGGAAAAGTAATGAAGTTGTGTCTCCTTCGAGTTATGTCAATAAAAAAGCCAGAGATAAAATGGGATTGGACCATGATGATGCTGAGACACTAGATGAGCGCCCAAAGAAGAAGAAAAGGGTGATAAAACTTGACCCCCATGATATCTCAAACAAGAGGCTAGATGATGGCATTGGGGTTAATGGTAGGTAGTTTATCTTCCTATCTATGCATTTTTTATCGGTTTTATTTGAAAAATCTTCTGTCTTTGTTTTTATGCTAATATCTGATTTGGAATCTTTAAAAAGTATTATGAAATCACACTTGTGTTGTGATAGTAAAAACTTTGTTAATGACTTTGTGTTTTAATAAGTGGTAACTATATATGCTTTAATTCTGAATAATAAAACAATGTCAATCATTCACCCTTATCTATGAGTTTTAGATATGCAAATGGTGGTGGCTATGAGATGAGTTTTAGAGCTGTACTGAGATGATGAATTGCGTTTATGTAATGAAGACAAACAATTATGAACATTTTTATTCTGTCATATAATTCGCAACACTGCTAAGCACAATATGAAAATGTGTTAAATGATTAGTCTTATATGAACAAATAACAGTGAGATAAACTTCTTTTATGTTGTTCATGAGCACAAACAATAAGATATAATTCCACTGGAACACTTTGACTTTTCCTGCAGTCTTCTTAGTCTTGATATTATATACCTTTGAGCATCTACTCTATTGTTTGTGTTGAGAAAATATCAGTATCATGTATATATTTGACAGAATTACATTTGTATACTTCCACAAACAGTAATTTAGGAATTTGCTGGTCCTGATAAACTGATTATATACAATATTGGTTGAAGTTGCTGGTTGAGGTCACATGCTTGACCTCTGTTTATCTATCGTCTGTATTTTCCATGTAGAAGTTAATAAAAAAGATGCACAAGATGTGCTGTTCATTTATGGGATAGAATCACTGGATAACTGTCCTCCCCTAAACAATCAAGTTTCCTCTTTAAAGTTCAAATGCTGGCTGTCTCTTCGTACTGTTTGTCTGTGACATACCAAATGTTTGTGGTTTATTTGTGATGTTATGTTTTTTACTGTTTACACCAGTACCTTGTGAGTTTCTTCCCTTTGATTCCCGAAGCTTATTTCAGGAAGTAAAGAGGAGAAGGAAAAGAAAAAGGAGTCTGAGAAAGAGCCTAAAATGTCCAAGAATGCCCAGTTTCGTGCAATTCAGCCCAGCCCTTCAATACTATCCTTTGTGGAAAAAAATGTAATTTGTATGAGTAGGGACTTTTGATTGTTGTGCTGATTATGTTGTTCCGTTGTTATTGTGAATGCAAAGGTGTGTTGACTTCCACTGTACTATGGTTATTATTTACAGCTTTTGGGTAGGAGGCGCACCATTGACCTAAGAAGGGCAGGTTACAATATAGATCTTTCTGCACCATTAGATAATATTCCCTTCTCTAGCAGTTCAGAAAGAGAGAGAATCGAAGAAAATGTAAGTGCTTGTTTAAGGCTTGTTTAAGGCAATAAAAACAATAATGTATACTCAAAGAATAAGCAATGGTTTTAAGTTTAAGTATTGTTACTAAGCCTCTGTTAATATTGGCATTCTGGTCTGATTAACTGTGACAGGTTTTTAGGAATAAATTGGATTTTTTTGCTGCGGCAAAGGTCTCATCATCATTTCCACCTCCTAGTCTTCCAGAGATTGCATTTGCTGGTAAGGTTTTAAGCCACCATTGTTTAATGTCTATTCCTTTGTCATTTTGTTTTCTTGGTTTATGTATACTGTGGCATTGTTTCATTTATTTGGTGGGAGGTTTATATTTGATCATTTTTACCTTGTTCCTGGTTTCATTATCTTTAGCTGTTTCCATTGCTGTTATCAAAAAATTAGCATTACACTTCGAAGAAGAACTTTGCTGTTCTTGTTGAGCCCTCGATACCACAATATGTGAAAATGATGAAACATTCTAGGACATAATCTGTAGATAGTAAACTTAAGAACTGATGGGAATTCAGACAAACTTATAGCAGAGGGGTTTGTAAGTTTGTATGATGATATTTGTGATTGTCTTCTGGCTTTCAGGTAGGTCAAATGTCGGGAAGTCATCGCTTCTTAATGCCCTCACTAGACAGTGGGGGGTTGTGCGGACATCAGAGAAGCCTGGCCTTACACAGGTATCCTTAGTTCTTAAAAGTTGGTAGATGTAGATATTTTAAAGATAAAGTGTTGATAGATAAAATGTTATTTGGTAACATTGACATATGACAAATACTCTGCAGACAATTAACTTCTTCAAGCTGGGAACAAAACTCTGCTTAGTTGATTTGCCAGGATACGGATTTGCTTATGCAAAAGAAGAAGTAAAAGAATCTTGGGAGGAACTTGTAAGTATGCAAATTATATTCAATTCTCACTGATCAGGTTGTTCAAGAATGTTTGGTTTAGTATCTGAAGTATTATATTGTAGTAGAGGTGGTAGTCTTCCCAGGCTCGAATGTTTGGTTTTTGAATTGTTGTGTTATACCAATCCAGAAAAATTGTACTAGTGGGGCAAGAAAGAGACCTGGGGCTGCAGGGACATTAATTCAGTTCTGGATTGTTTTGTTAACCTGACAAGATGAAAATATTTGTGGTAGCTGATTTTGTGTTCACTAAACTAGTTGAGTCGTCTCCTGGAATTCAATTTTTCGTTTCAAAGTCAGTTGGTGCTTCCGGTTTTACATTTCAAGCAATCATGAGTATGACAGAAATCATGTTAGAAAATTTTCTGTTTTTTGTGAAAATTAATGAATTTCATTTAGATTAAGAGAGTACAGATTACAAGAAGTTTTGAGGAAAATCTGTCATTTTATGTAGAAATGTTCATAGAATGGATTATTGTTGCGTCATTATATTAAGCACTAGTCAACTGTATTTCTGGAAAACCTCAAATTGTAGGTGAAGGAGTATGTTTCCACAAGAGCTGGCCTCAAACGAGTATGTCTTCTGATTGATACAAAGTGGGGTATGAAACCAAGAGATCATGAACTAATTGAATTAATGGAGAGGTAAATCATGCATGAGCAATTGGTGTCAGGCAATGTTGTGCTATATTTTTGCAATTGTGTTGTGCACCTTTGTTCTTTTCAAATTCAAGTGTGACATAAATTCTGGTCATGTAAAGTCAAATTGGAGAGTCTTACCTTAATTTTTTTGACGAGTGATATCAATTTGCAGATCAAAAACTAAATATCAGATTGTATTAACCAAGACAGATGTGGTCTTTCCAATTGATGTGGCTCGACGAGCCATGCAAATTGAAGAGGTAGTAAGCATTGGTCATCCGAATGAACTGTGTCTGAAATTTAACTTTCTATTTTAGAGATTAACAAGTTTCTGCATGCATGATCACAGAGCCTCTTGCAGAACAAGTCTGTAGTTAAGCCTCTGGTATGCTGATTCTTTAAGCAGTTATATTCATACTAATCTATTTTCACTTTTTTTTTACTATGCTTGGGATTAATCTTTGGTTTTTTTGGGATGTTCCAATTACAGATGATGGTAAGCTCAAAATCTGGAGCAGGAATCCGAAGCTTGAGAACTGTTCTAGCCAACATTACTCGATTTGCCAAAAGATAGTAATAAGGTGTTCATATCTTGTTTGTTTCTTCTTTTTACTGCAAGTTATTTTTCTTATAGCCCCACCATGTGTGCATAACATTTTTCTTCTAACTTGGTACAACATTTGTTCCATGATCAAATCATATTTTTCACTAATAAAGCATAAATAATCAAGAGTAGTAATGTCTACTTGCTTCAAACAACATCATGTGTTTCATTTATTCAAACCTTAACCATGCTTTCTTTCTGGTGCAGATGTGTTACATATTGAAGACAGCACATATGCCATGGTGAACTGAACTTGTTTGTTTGAAGTTCAGACTTCATTTTCCACATGGCAGGCCAAACCTATTTTATTTTTGGCTCTCACTGTCTAATTTTCAGTGGCATTGCAAGAAATTGTGACTTTTTTTAGGTTCCCTTTTGTTTAAAAATCATTATTTTATATGGTAAAAAAGAATGAGTGCATGCATGTCAGGTAACCACTTAGTTTTCAAGGGATACCTAACCTTATTCCCTCAGCCGCCCCACACTTGATTTAAAGGTTATTCATTTATTATTTTCCATGAGGAATGAATGCCACTATCTTTGTACAAGTTTAAGTAATACATTGAAATTTAATGCTGATGGTGGCTATTCTGAAAGTTCCAATTTACCTACAAAAATTGTCCAATATTCAGACATTTGGATACCATGACTAATCCAATTGTCATATTATAAAGACAACATTAGTTGGTCTAAGTGTTAATTTATGAGAAATTATTTTTTAAAATGGTGTAAGTAAACAAATTTTGTTGGTGGTTCAATGTGATATAGTCCAAAAGTTAATCTTTATAGTTTAGGGTGATTTTTGGCTTGAAAAACTATTTTCTATCTTCTACTTTTTTAATATTTTTTTGTCGTGTTAAAATAGTTTAAAGATATGTTCTTGTACGATATTGATTTGTTGATAACGATGATGATATTATTATTAATGGTGGTAAAATTGAAATGATAATAATTTTACTAATGTTGATAATAACAAACATCCTAATTAATAATGATGATAATAGCAATAGATATACTTTTTTTTCCTTTCTATTATATAATATGGTTATTTAACCTTATGAAGAGCATTTAATTTTTTATTTTATTTTCAATGTAATTTCAAACAGGTTATGTATGCTACTTCCTTCAGTTTTTTCTCTTTAAACAATTTTTAATGCATAATAAAAATAGAAATAGGGTTATATTAATTTGATGAATGATGAAGTAATATTTCAAAATGGAAATTTGTTGAAGTAAATGAACCATACTAAATTACCATTAAACCCCTTCACATTCTCCTAGACAACCTTGTAGAAGTTGTATAGATTAGTAATAAAAGTTTATGGTGTCATCAATGCAGAAATAAAAAATCAAGCATTTTTAAAATTTCAACAAACATGCATAGAAGTGCTGAAATTAAAGTTTGGCAAGTGTTATTATCATAATCATTTTTCAAAGAATTTGACTTCCTAATCTGATCTAAACCCACCAACCACATGCACTCTTCCCACTGACACTCACAATAAATTATTAAATAATTAAAATAATAAAACTAACACGAATGAGTTTTATCTTAAAGGGAAATTATGATTATTAATCGACTTTGTTTCTTGGGTCCAAGAGTGTGCACCACACACGCGCCCGATCCTCAATCGCATTCTTCTTCCTTCTTCAGAGAGCAAAATGTGTCCTCTCAGATTCATTCTCGTATTCTTGTCCGCAACCCTCGCCGGTTTCTTCGTCCTCCGGAACCTCAGATCTCAGCCTCCGACCGCCGAAGACGACGGTGACACGGTAGTTGTCCCATCCAACCCCAAAATCTCAGACTCCTCCGATGCTTCCTCCAACGCCACTTCCAAGGTTCACCCACTTCACCCTTTTGCCTCAATTTTACAAAAACGTTGTCTTTTTAATGTAACCCTAAATTTGTGTGGGTCCAGGTTAGCGCTCTGGTAGTGTCTGGGTTCTGGACCTTCGTGGATATGGCTAGTGGGCGGTATCTGTGGAGGCATTTGGTCTCTAACTCTTCCAAGAGATCGTGACGTGTGTTGTTGCACCTGTTCGATTCAATGATCTCTTTGGGCCCAAAATGGGTGATTCAACGTTGCCTCTGATGTTGTAATTTTTGGGGGTCAATTTGGATGCTGTGTATCATATAGCTGTTGTTCATAGTGTTGGTGTTTTTGTTGTTGCTTTTTGATTGATGAAAACTTCATTACTGCAATTATAATGATAATAGTGAAGATGAAGCATATGCTTTTGGTATATCATCGTATATGAAGTGTGTGTGTGCTCTTTTCAGTTTTTACTGTTTCTGTTCAGGATTGCTGGGTTCTTTCATGTACTACTGTAAAATTTTTAGAATAAACCGTCGATTTAGTTTTTCAAGTAGTCCCTATACCGATGTATTTTACTAACGTTCAAGGACTAATTTGAAGTATCTTTCTATATTTGAGGGACTATTTGGTTTGATTTTTCACGAGTGATTCTGCTTTCCTCTTGTTGGATTCAATGAGATTTAGTTGAAGCATTGTCATTGTTTAGCAACACGAGGAGTCTGGTGTTGTATATGCATGAATCTATACAACTCTATGTTCATTCCTTATTGATGTTGAATTCATCTTTTTTTCCGAAGTGTCAATATTTGTCTATTCTCTGGTCTGTGTTTCCTTGACATGCTGCATTCAGTGTTGCAGATGTTAGCAAAATGGAATGTAATAGACTCCTGATCTGAAAGATCTGAAACTAATATTGCATGGTCTTATATTGGTAGAACTTATAACTGGGAAAATTTCTATCTCTGGAGAGCAGTTTCATATCAAATGTTAGATCATCTTGCATTGATTGTCACAAATCATTATCAAAGATGAGAATTTGTGTTGATTTTATGATAGGTTCCAGAATTACAAGTTTATGTAACATTTGGAACATTTGGTTTTCCCCCCTTAAGGCTGCGCTTAGTAGTGCAAGAAAAGTATTGGATGGTTAAAAAGTGATCAAAATTGAAAATGAAATAGAGAGGAAAGATTGTCGGTGGCATGTTTCCAAACCTGTTGGAAAGAAAATATTATTTGATTGATCCATAGTACAGTTTTTACCCTTGTTATCGTGTTGTTTTCAACTGAAACTTAAGAATAATGGAAGGAGTATTTTAAAATATTAACAGCTTTTATTTGTTTTTAGTATTTGAAAAATTAAATTGATGATTTACTCTGAACTAAACGTATATGAATGCGAATATCTTATTTAGTTACAATTTTGTTTTTTCTCAAATTATAGTTGTTTACTTATAGTCAAATATAACTAACAATAGAAAATTTACATCTTCATTACTTCACAGTTATAATTATTTTCAAGTACTTCTCTCTTCGTCTTTCCATTACAATTTTTCTAATGAAGTTTTGGATATATAATGGACTATTCAAAGGCCTTCGTTATTAATTTTTATTAGTATTTTTTTCATCGTAACGAAAAAAAGATGTACTTCTAAATTGTCTTCGATTAAACACTTCTTATATAACTTTCAATTTATGTAAATCACTTAAATGGGTGCTTTAGCATTTCTGGGGTATCTCCTATTGAATTTGAGTTTGTCTAGGTTAAGATATTAAGATAGAAAACTTCTGATAAGGCGGAAAAGATTTTATAGAAACAATAATTTGAAGGAAAATTTTACATGGACGTCTCTTAATTTTTGTACACCCTTCCAGCATCAATTAAAAAATAATTTTTTTAATTGATTTATCTTAAATTATTTTATATTTTAATATTAAACTATTATTTTATAGATGTTAAATTAAGGTTAGTATGTATCACCACACCCTATTTTAAAAAGATAGTATTTTGGAATCAAATAAAAAATTCCACAATTACACATTTGAAATTGATCACCATGCTGCCCATAACATTTTTTTTTTTTCAAATCAAACTTTCAGGGCACATATTTTCATTTTTAAAAAGGTATTTTTCTTTCCAAGCATAATTTGTAATTTCATTTTAACAATTTCTTTGGGACCTTATGCGATATGATAGGAATATCTAACATCTGGCAACGGTCATATTTCATTGATTAGAGAGAGAAAATGCGGAAGAGAAGGGTTGCATCTGTGACAGCCGCAGAAGAAGAAGAAACTTTGCAAAACCATGGCAATAACCGAAACGAAGAAGAGGATAGTGAAGGAAATGGGTTCTTTGCTTGCTACCTCTTAACCTCTCTCAGCCCTCGCTACAAAGGCCACACATACATCGGGTTCATCTCTTATTTTCACTTCTAAAAGATCAAATTGTGATCACACAGATTTACTCAATTCAACAATCATCCACACCCCTTTTGATTTTTAGTTTATACAAATTTTGGGCTTGTGCCAATTTCTTTGGTTTCTGTTCATTTCAAGTTGGTATCTTTATGATCTGATGGTCTGATGGTCCCCATCTGCTGCTAGTTTGTCTGGAAAAAAAAAATCAAACTAAGTTTGGTAGAAATTTTTGGTGTTTAACCATTTCTTTAAAAACGTTTCTGCTTCAACTTGTTTTTTTGGTTGGAAATTTTTGAATTTTTTCTGGGATAAATGATGGATATTTACCTATTTTTTAAAAAAGGTTTCCGTGTATGCAATTTCAGATTTACAGTGAATCCAAGGCGCCGGATCAGGCAACACAATGGGGAAATTGGGTGTGGAGCTTGGAGAACGAAGAAGAGGAGGCCATGGGAGATGGTTTTATGTATCTATGGCTTCCCAACAAATGTCTCTGCTCTTCAGGTTTGAGTCTGATATTGCTTTCTATGTCATGTCTTTGTTGGCTAAAAAATGTTCAAAGTTAAGTGATATGTTGGTTGCTTGAGCAAGTTAAATTCATGTAGTGCTAAGCATTAAGGTATATTGTATGAATGCTATAGAATTACTCATTACTAAGCATGCCAATGGGACTAATTTGCTACTAGATGTACTTGGCAACTGACATGACATCCCTCTTTTTTAAATTCTCTCTATTTTGTGGTTAACCTAAACAATCACTTTTTTTAGAATGTGGAAAATATGGATACTGAGCTCAGATTTCAACACTGTTCGTTTTGGTTTGGTCTGGTTGCTTGAGAAGTTTGGTATGATTGGATCAAGTAGAAAGCAAATGTATTATGCTATCTAAATGCAAAATTTTAAGGAAATGCTTTTTGTGTCAATTTGATTCTGGATTTGCAGTTTGAATGGGCTTGGCAGCACCCTGTTGAATCCTTAGCTGTAAGGAAGGCAGCAGTGGAATTTAAATCCCTCTCAGGAATTGGCAACAAGATTAAACTTGCATACACAATGCTCACCCTTCCATCATGGCAAAGGTACTGTCTCTTCTATCACTGACATTCTTTTTTGCTGGAACGGTCCTATGATTTTTGGTTTCTGATGCTGACATGATATAAATCATCACAGCATGAATATCACTGTGAACTTCTTCTCCACTAAGTACATGAAACACTGTGGTGCTTGTCCGAGCTTGCCAGCACACATGAAGACCAAAATTGGCTCACTGGATGAACTTCCATGCTATAGTATCAATGGTTTGTCAGAGAATGAAGATGATAATATTGATGATGTAGAATTGGACGATAATAACAATACTAGTGCTAGTGCTTCTGTTCCGGATGTGAGTGATGACTTAGACTCTCCTGATTCACCAAAAAATCAAATCCACGGGGAGAAGATTAATGAAGCATTTGAGTGGATTAAAGAATCTGAAGCAACAGAACCATCAGGTAATTCATTGTCTTCACAAGAGCAGCACCTACAGATTAGTTCTACAACACCACTGATGAAGAAATCATCATCATCATCAACAACAACAACTTTATTACAAAGAATAGAGATCATTGAAGAAGATGAGTTTATGAATGTGATGAATAAAAGTGATTCTGGTTTGAGTGAACCAGCAGCACAATCGGATGCTACATTGGCAGCCAATACAAATGGAAGTATTGGCAAAATATTTGTTGTGCCTCATGAAGCTGAGATTGTTGATTTGTCCACCCCTTCTCCTACTTGCAGAAGTGTTTTGGACAGGAAAAAGAGAAGAGTTTCTTCATCTGTTACTGATTTTATTGACTTAACAAACTCCCCTAACTTTGTTCAGTTGTAAGGTTCTGTGTGGTGAGAAAAGATCATTTGTTTAAATAATTTGCTGTGTCACACCCCATTATCTATCTCTGATATGGGTCACACAAAGCAGTTATTGACCACAGTCCATGACAGTGTTAAGAATGGAGAAATCTGAACCAATAAATATAATATTGTTTGTTTCTACGATATCTGTGTTCTTACCAAAGGAGTTTGTTTGTTTCCAGTAATGGAACGTATTCTAAAAAGAGGTGGTAATTATTCTCCTGAAAAATGGTTTGAAACCCTTCATTTGTTGTCCACCTTCAAAACTACCAATTTTAAAGACCTAAATAAAAACTTTAAAGGAGTTAGTGATGAAAAAATATGAACAAATCACACAAACATCTTTATTGGGTCCATAGGATGATCAACGTTTTCATCATCGACCTCACGTACAAACTCATCAAAACAATCTTATGAAAACCCTCAGTAGCATCTCTTCAGTGTCCTTATCCTCAAAAGATCAGACTTAACTTTTTTTTTCTTATTTACTGATATACTTTTTTAATGTCAGATTATATATATATATATATTAGAAATCTCATGTCAAACAGAAATAAGATCAGTTTATAATATATATTTAAGTGATTGTAAATATTATTTTACAAGTGAGGTTTAGAAGGTGAAATTATGTTTAAAATTCATTTTTTTAACTTGGTATCAATATTATAATTAGAGTCTATTTTGGTAAAATTTGTTATTTTTTGAGTTTATTACTTCACTTGTATATTATGTGACCTAATTTGATCATTTTCAATTGGTGCTACCATGACATCATGACTTTATCTCACATTAACATTACTAACAAGTTACCTAAAACATTGCATCCAAACATTGCTTTGGCTAATACTCACATACATATCAATGTAAAGATCATCTTTATGTGAATCATTCATTATAGTGACTATGTTAGAAAACATTTTAGACAATCATTAAACATGTATTTAAGGTAGGGATGACTCAGGAGTTTGAGAAATCTAAGTTAAACTTAAGAATGAAGTCTTTTTATTTACTAATAAGATAATTTAAGTTAAAATGTATCATAGGTTTAAAATTTATTTTTTGAACTGTTTGGGATGCAAAATTATTTATTAAAATATTGTAATTAATTTTATTTAATATTTCTTTTCCAATAGATAATAAGACCAATCCATTTAATTTTTTGTTGAGACATGATTGATCTTAAATAAGTTGTTATTATCTTTAACTTTGAAAAACTTTTATCAACCGAAACAATGGATACTTAAATTGTTAACATTATTCTATAAGTTATATATAAGTTATATATGCGTATGAAAATAATCTATTGTTTGTATATAATTAAGAATGTCAATTGGTTTATCAATTTCCAATTCTATAATTATTTTAGATCTTTAATCCTGAAAATACATTCAATCAATCAAAAACCAAACATTTATCATGTTCCAAAGATTTTTCAAAGTTTAATCATTTTTCTTAAAAATTATACAATCTAGTGACTTTAGTTTTTTTAACACTAAATAAAAAATAAAAATATCTTTATATTTTAAATGTTCAAATTTACTTTGAAAGATGGTAATTGCTTTATCTACAATGTAAAAAAAGTACTCAATTTTAAATGATTACATTTTCTACATTTTCATCAAATTGTTTCTCTCTATGACCAATATTTTCATGAAATTAGGCTATATATCTATTTCAAAAGCAATTTCTTTGACTAAAATCAATGTATTTTAAATCTATTTTTTCTATATTTTTCATAAAATGAAAGAAAATCTTTTAATTTCAATAGCATCATCAATGCACTATCTTTTTGAATGTAAATTCTTACTAAGAGAATTATCTACAAATAAAATGTCATACCAAATATTCATGTCTAACAAAAATTCAAAGTTTCTTAGCTCAAAAGTTGTTAAACAATCAACTTTACTTTTTATTTTAGAATCATAACTATTTTAAGCCAAGTCAAATAAAACATCTCTTATTTGTGAAGTTTGAAATCTTACAACTTTCACACTTTTAATACAACTTTTCTAACATGTGTGACAACGATTTAAGAATTATGTATATAATTTTGTAAAAATTTTCACCTTTTTACAGAAAGGAAAATAAAGTACATATACACATTGTAACAAAAAAAAACATAAAAGATGCAATTTTATGGTAAGAGTTAATCATGTCACAAAGTACTAATTTTAAATTATGACAACCACATAAAGTATACAATGATATAGGATTAACATTAAGATTTTTTTTTTTCACACCCTAATTTTTCATATTAGATCATTATCATGTCTTTGTCTTGTCCTCTAATATCATTAATATCAAGTTCAACATTTTTTAATTCAAATATAATGACATTTAAAAGATCTTTTATACTTGTATAGTCTATTTTAAAAATTCTAAAACATACTCGTTAACTTGTATTGGAGTAGATAAAATATTAGATAAAATATTCGTAGATCTAATAAAAAAAAACATTTGCTCTTTAAGACTTATATCTTAAATTCAATAAAGTATGATTGAATAATATTTCACATCCCTAATTTTTTTTATAATTTTGTTTTAATTTTATCTACTAACAAATTTACAACTCATTTTGTATATTATGATTTCACAGTGCAAGACATTTTTTTATAATTACTTTTTAAAGTTGACATCACACAAACCCACAAAATATGATATGTTCCAACCTTTGAATTTCAAGTAAAAGTAAATTTATGTGATTATTTGCTGTTCAAATCATAGACTTTTGATTCTCTTCTAAGGTTGCTGTTGATTTAAGAGAAAATATAGTTGATAAGCTATAATAGGATAACGTGTGTTGAAAAATTAGATAATGACCTTATCACTCGATTCTTATTATAAGTGTGTTTCGGAAAAATTAGATAATGACCTTATCTACTTATAAAAAGTCTTTCCATTAAAGAATTTCATGACGTCGTATGCAATCTTTGGATAATAAATATTTATTCACTATCTATCAAAAACAATCCAATAAGAATCTTCTCTCATTCAGTTGAATCTTTTCCAAGTGTAGCAATAATAATAATAATAATAATAATAATAATAATTATAAATCCTAAATAACATCACTAAATATAGCAATAACAATGGCCCTTGAATTTTGTTTCGCTTGATATGTGATAACTTTGGTTATTTGACTCCATGTACTTGCACTTCAGTAGCAAACAAATTGCTGAAGATGTGCAATGATAATTCTGGGTCATATATAATATCTACCTCTTTCCTTTTTTGGCTTTTGGCACATGGGACATTGCCTTTGATTTAAAGTGCTTTTGAAAAGGATTAAGCACAATTAGCGTCATATGTCACTGCAATAATAAGCAAGCATTTGCAACTAATACATGGTGGAAGGTTCAACCACCAACCTTGGTACAACACACCACAAAAGCTAATGGTTGCAGTTCAAACTAATATAAGAACTTACAAATCATTGAGGAACTTATCTAACAAAAAAACTTCAAAAGCAATTATGTTATCAAATGCTAATAGGCAAAGTTCTAATCCCTTGTGTGCAGACAATAAAAAGGGACAAAGATCTTTGGAAGTATCATAAAAAGAAGAAGTTTCGTGAAAAGATGAAGTTTCCTCCAGACAATACTTTTAGGCCAGCACCATGAGGAGATAGAAACTATTGTTGTCTATCACAACCAAACATGGATTGAGATATTCAGCAGTTACACTTTTTAACTGAGCAACTCTTCACCTGTCAAATGATTTAGTTTTGTATAAAATTGAAATACGAAATTTAGAACTGCACCTCATGCAATTCAATTATCAACTGTGGGGATCTAATATCACCAGTATATATCTTCTTACACAAATGTGCTTGATCCTCAGGTGACACTCATATAATTGGATTCTGCTTTGGTTTGAATTGAACTAAAACTGGACAAAAGTTTCTAAGGCTCGTATTATACAGAAAATTTGAGAAAAGGTGTACAACTATGCAAAACTTTTTTGAGACAAGATATGCTACAACAAGATGAAACAACTAAAAATGAGGAATAAGTGTTACAAAGAGGTCATAGCATCGTGAAATGCAAGATATGCAAAAGCAAAATTTGGAAAAAAGAAAAAAAGAAAGAACTGGGATTGCCATGAAATGTAGTGATCATGACATCTCAAAACAGGTTATGATTGTGGTTGTTGTTGCTGCTGATCATCTGTGTTCTGCAGTTCTTCCTCTGACGGTTGTGATTGCAGTTGTTGGTCACTTTGCCAGACCCAAACAATGTCCTGAAGAGCAGGCCTGATATCCTCTTTCAATATTTTCTGATACTCCAATGTGTCTCCATTTGATTTTTTCACCTCCACCAAATGGAAACAAGGTGTAACTTCAAAGATCTCTGCATCAATGGTTAAAACCCCCTTCCTACCTTCCTCCAAGCCCTCTAATTTCAACAAACCCGCAGCCTTTTTCTTTATTTTCATCCTCAGTTGCTTAGCAATGTCTTCCAGCTTCGAGATGATGACACTTGCAGGTAACCTTGAACTAAATCTTGCTTCCTTTTTCCGGAAACTCTCATCAAAGAATCTAGAAAGATCAAAACCCACAGAACGGGAGATAATATCAAAGGCATTTATACTTAAGGGAGCAACTGAATCTCCGTTTGCTTCTGCTGCTAAACCATCACAACAATCATCTTGATCAAGATCAACAGTACCTGAAGAAGAAACAATATTGTTTTCCACTACAGGTCTTTTGTTTTTAACATTAGGTTCTTTCTTAAACCAACAATGTTCCCTAATGGTAGATATGGGAATCCTAGTATCAGGATTTGGATCCAACATCATTCCCAATAGCTTGCATACTTCAGGTGGGAACCAATTAGGGCATTTTAATTCTGCTTTGCTTATCTTCCTATACATCTCTATCAAATTTGGGTCATGAAAAGGGAGATAACCTGCTAACAAGACAAACAGAACTATCCCACAAGACCATATATCAGCTTTTGTGCCATCATATCCCTTCCTTTTGATGACTTCAGGAGCAACATAAGCAGGTGTGCCACAAGGAGTATGGAGCAAACCATCCTGCCTCTTGGATTCAACAAGAGCACTCAATCCAAAATCAGATACCTTTAGATTCCCATTTTCATCCAATAGAATGTTCTCGGGCTTTATGTCTCTGTGGAACACACCTCTACTGTGACAATAATCCACTGCATTAATTAGCTGCTTAAAATACTTGTGTGCTACATCTTCCTTCAGTTTTCCTCTGGCCACCTTGTTGAAGAGCTCACCACCTTTAGCATACTCCATAACAAAGTAAATCTTACTCTTGTTAGCCATAACCTCAAACAGCTGAATAATATTGGGGTGCCTAGCCAATCTCATAACAGATATTTCACGCCTGATTTGTTCAACTTGCCCCGTTCTCATAATCTTATCTTTGTCAATCATTTTAATAGCCACACCCTGGTTAGTTATTGCACTTCTACCATAGTAAACCTTTCCAAAGGTTCCCTGACCGAGTAATCTTCCTAACTCATATCTTTGCATTAAGATGTTTGGTTTACTCTCCATACGAACTTTTACACAACTTCCCCAACCCACTTAAACCCTATATCATTTGCTATTCTGATGTGTATGTATAACTAAACTATATACACATGGCAGAAAGTTGTTTCAACCGTCTTCACACGGATCAAGTATCAGCAGAACAGGCACTGAAAAAAAACTTGTGTGCCTATTGTGCTTCAAGGAATAGCTAACGAATGAGCTACAAACTTGTGGTCCACTCTTAGAAAGCATGAAGTGGGGCATCAAGAGCAAGGGCATCACCTTATGAATCTCAGCCACATTTCTGCAATCAACAAGACACATCTTTTTGGCATTCCCAGTGTCTCTGTCAACCACAACAGACAATATGTGCCGGGAACCGTGAATCGATGAACTTCAGCATCAAACTTGGATTTTCGGCAGATGAGCATTTAATAGAGAGAACCTGAGAAACAAAACAGGAACAAATCTCAGTTAAATAACTGTCAAGATCTAAATAGAAACAAAAGGGGAAACATATATTAAGAAGTAGAACACGGATCAAATGCTGATCTTGAAACACGGAAGATGAATGGGTAAAAATGGCCACCACATACCTGTTTTGAAGTTAAATTTGAAAATAAATGGAAAAGAACAGAAAGTAAACCCATTGAATTTTTACAGATATGATCTTTAAGAGAATGAAAGAAACAATCTATACTACCGATTAAATTTGGAAACTTGATGACTCTTTCTTTGAACAAAAATCCAAAAGGTTGCAGAGGGCAGAGATGAAAAAGTGTGGCAGACAAATAAAAACCTGAGAATCTTAGTTACAGTGTCAGTGTATGATGATTGTTTGCAGGAAATAGCATGACTAAACTTTGGTTTCCAGTGAGACAAAGCTTTTATGATTAGCATGGAAGTGGGAAGAACCGACCCAAATTCATACATACAGCGATTGGCGATGGTATCATCCGGATGATTCAGGAACATGTTCAACTTGTACACATAAATTGAAACACAAATTTTTTCCAGATTTCAAAAATTAAATCAGAAAAATAATGGACTACCTTGAGGATCAGGATTAGCACATGTTGGTAAACATTGAAGATGCAACACAAAACCAGGAACAGATGTTTCTGTTTATATCTTTATAATATATATATATATATATATATATATATATATATATATATATATATATATATATATATATATTTGAAGATTTCTGACGAAGGAAACCAAAGTGAATTAATTGATAAATGAATTATTTGACGTAATTATTATTGTAAGAGTTTGACTTAGCTAAAAAGAATCTAAATTTTTTTTCACTTTAATTGTTTATCTAACGAGGTCCAAATTAAGGTATTATAAGTTCCACACTTCTTTAAAAAAAAAAATCTTTAGTTGTGAGTTATTTTTATGAACTCAATTAATAATGAATAAAATATTTAATGCCTTAAACTCTCCAAGAATCTAATTTTGTCTTATATAAAAAAAAAATCTTAAGAAGTATATTTTGATATTGATATTGTATAGTTAATAAAAAATTATAAAATATACATTAATAATGAAAGACATTAAAATTAAAAATTATAAGTAAACTCATATTTATCCAATGTTAGAGATAGTTTATATATATATGTATATATATATATATATATATATATTATCACAATAAAAATGTTAGCAATGAAATAGAATAGAATAATTAAAATAAAAATAAAAAATGTATTTCGCTAATGTTAGAAAATAAGTTTAAAAGACATGAAATTATTATTTAAATTAACTAGAATCGGTTAATTAGTTGTTATTTAAATTTTGAAGGTATAGTTATTATAGTTAAAGCCTAATATCTCTCTTACAAAAACTTTGGAATAAATGGGAGTGGGCCCGGCCCAATACATGTGACCCAACGATTGCGTAGCGTGGCGTGAGGAGTGAGAGAAAAGAAAAAAGAAAAGGAAAAGGTTAATTTATTTTAAGAAATAAATTGCAGATTTTTAATTTCATTCTTTTCAATATGAAAACTGAAACTAAATTTGAAATTAATATAATAGTCATGATAAAAAATTATCATAATGTAATGAATTGGTATAATAACAATAAGAATACATGTATATGATAATTCTAAATAACATTAAATAATTACTACAAATTACATGTAATATTTTTATGTACAGTATATTAAGATATGTCACACTGATTATATTATATGCATACCAAACACAATTAGTAAACAATAATTCTAAATTTTAAACCGGATAAAACTGGTTTTAGTTGTTTAACCCACTCTTAACACATTCGAATAATCATGTGCAAATTACAATTTCTTTTATTTAGGTTTGACTTATAGTTTAAAGGTGACATTTTATTTTATTTATTTTTTATATATTCCTTGATTGCTTCTGGTTTTCAACCTAAAAGAAAAAGTGCATGAAGAGTTGTTGAATGGCCCTTTAAAGCATGTTCTTCATCAAACACTTTCTCAACGACTTAAATTATTTCTTGATTAAATATTTCAAAGATTTATAATTAAAAATAGTTTAAAACATGTACTCAAAGAAGAAAAAAAATAGCATATGAAATGTATGGTTTTGTTTGGTGGAAGATTTAAAATAATACTTTCATGTGTTTTTATCTTCTTCACCTTTTCTCTCTTTCATTTGCTTGCTTCAAACTACCAAACTTCTTTTGCTTTCACTCTCTTTTATAGCTCCAAAATATTTTAGTCTTTATAGTCATAATTTTTTTTTCTTTTATTAAAGTAAAGATATTATGGGAATCATCATTGTTACATTTTCTCGTACTCCCTCTAATACTTTTATAATAAGTCAAGTGTATTAAATTTATATTAAATTCGTATGTTTTGTCAATTCATACTTTTTATTTTCTTTTGGAATGTTTTGTTAGTTTCACTTTCTTAAAAAAAATTAATTAACCGTAGAATGTAAATATGAATCCAACGTCGTATATTACGAAGAAATGAAGAAAATACACAAATCCAAATGTCATTATCAGACCAGAAAATGAAAAAGTTGATCATTGATATGATATTTTTCGATTTTGGATTGAGTGATGTAAAAGTCAATATCTGACTTGAAACTTGGAACTTTTTTCGTTTAACAATTAAAATATAATTATTTAATAAATTAATAATTTAACATTTCGAAAAAAAAAAATGAGAAAAAGATAAACCACCTTAATTATTTGAAGGTTGAAACAATAATTCTGCATCAATATAGTTTATGTTAAATATTTTTATCATTTTTTTTTCATGTTTTTGGATTAATAATATTATTATTAATATTATTATGAATGTTTGAGATTAGGACCAAGTTTATCTAATATTTTAAAAGTTATAAATTAGGAATATAAATAACTAATATTTATATTGAATATAAAATATTAGCTAAATTATTTTTAAGGGATTAATATTGTAAAGAATTTACTAAATTTGAATAAATATTTTTAGGTGGGTCATTAATATGTAAGATCAGACATAAATAAGTAGGGTAAAGCATGTAAGTGAAACGTGTTTTAAAAAGGACGTGTAACCATCACAATGACCCATCTCTTGAAGACAGGTTAATTTTAGGTATATATATTTATTTATTTATTTTGTTGTGAAAGTTTTTTACGTATAAAAGGAATAGATTTAAACTAAAGTGATATGAAAATAAAGAATAATTGTGTGGTATTGAGAGGCTGTGCGCATCCTTCGGCCTTAGGCACCATTATTGTTTCACCATTCAATGCCTGTCTGTCCCCTATGTATAATATATTCTGCTTTTTATTTTTTATAATACTCTAAATAATAATAATAAGGATTAAATTTCTTTTTATCCTTTAACTCTAAAATTTTTCTTTAAAATTTTGGACTAATTTAATCTGGTAATTATAAAAATGTATATATTTCATTATTTTAATTAAATTTTGTTAAGTTTATTTGACATCTCAAATGCAATAGTACTTAAGTTGTTTATATCATTTAACTTATTTTCACTTGAATATTAGCTAAGAAACATATTTAAAATATTAAATCAACTTGACAGAATTTGGTTAAAAGAACTAATAACCAATTTTTATAGATATGGAGTAAATTTATCCAAATTTTTTAAAAAATAATAATTCCAATTTTTACTAAAAATTAAGAGACAAAAACACATTTAACCTTACAAATAATAATAATAACTATGGTAGCATGACTTTAAGAAATGTTCATTTTCCCGTGGATCATCAAATCATCACTATAAACATTACTTTGTTTATTAATATTATAATACTTTTTTGTCCTTAAGATTACGAACAATTAGCTTGAGATATTGTCTTTTCTAAATTCTTGAAATAAATATTATTTATCTATTTTTCTAAAAATGACTTTTAGGAACTAAAGTAGTGAAATTTTGATTTCATGAGAATGAAAGCTAAAGAAAATTAATTTATAAAAAGTAAAATAAAAATTCATCTATTTTATAAGGATTAAAAATAATAATTTTAAATTTTAGAAGAATACAAGTAAAATCAAAACATTTTGTTACATATTTAAATCATTATTTTATTTCATCACGAGTTTATGTTTCTGATGAAATTGGGCATAAGTGCATGACAATGAGAAACCAAAACACGAATGGAATTGGGTGCTAAAGATTTGGATTTGGTCTGCTCTGACAGTGGAAGAAACAGAGAATAAACATATCTATCAGTGTTCTCTTTTCAAGTAGCTTTATTCGTTTCTCTATCACTTATCAATGGTTATGGTTTAGAATCCATATAACGAATAAATGCATTCTGATTTCAGTATAGTTATTTTTATTATCATTGTTGCCCCTATTTACCATTTAGTTTTCTTGATTCCTCCAGCAACATTAAAATTTTGGAGGGATAAAGTTTGATTTTTACTTTTAGTAGTTTATATCTTTTTTATTTCCAGTGATTTTGATGTGAGATAGATAATGTTGCTGGTTGTCACTGATGTGAAATAAATTTACTCGTACTAGCACCACAAGAGTAATAATGATTGTTCTACGGTATCCTCAAATTATTGGTTAGTAAGACATAAATATTGGAGCGACTGCAATCCTTTTTTTCAAATCCAATTGTGGCTATTTACAAGTTCAAATATAACCAATGCTACCTCTGCTGAGTCCTTGTATTCCATGACTTCATGCAGAGTCGATCAAGCAGCAGCAATGCACTGTGGTCAACTTGGCCTGTGATGACAAGAAAATTCCTGCTGCTGCCTTTTCTGATGATCATCAGAAAAATCTATCTTTCCAAAGAAGAAGCTCGTCCAAATTTACGCACTAGCATTTAAATTCAATTTGTTGTTGGTGAACAAGCCATGTAGGTACCACCTAAGTTTAAAAAATTTACAACCGGAAAAAATATCTTAATAAGTTTGACAAAGATTATGTTACTAAATATTTACAGACAACATATTGTTTCAAACTAAAAGTAGATGAAATTTAAACAAAGTTGAAGCAACACTTACACTGTTTCATGTCATACTCCATACAATGGTAAAAAAGTATTGATTAAGTTGTATGCTAGAGCACCCGTGAACAAATAACTGTCTGCTCTGTCTAGTATTCCACCTGCATTGATTGGAGTTAATGCAATATCTCCTACCTTTCAAGTACTTTCTCAGGGAGAAAAAAATAAGGTGGGACTCTAACAAATGATGTTCGATTTGGTGGCAAGATGACATCCTTAAATTAAATTTTCAATTTTATCATCAGAATTGTTTGTACATTACTATTTCTTCAGTCTGCAGTAAAAGTTCTGGATCACAGAGATATTACTGAGAGGAATTACCATGACCAGGTATTAGTGTGCCAGAGTCTTTCACCCCCGCGTCACGTTTAATCATTGATTCAGTGAGATCACCAAAAACAGAACCAAGGAAACTCAGAACACCAAGTGCTATTGCACTGAAAAAATCCATGTAAAAACCACAAATTACCATGAATCAATAATCGTTCACAGGATGTAAAGATGAATGGTAAATGTATGAATGTTCATCTTAGAATAGAATAAAGTCTATTCATTAACAGAAGACAAGTAACCTTGTAATGAACAAAACAACAATGATACTCAAACTTTTAATTCAACAAGAGGAACAAATCGAATAACAAACTGACATTAACTTCATGGACAAGTAGGGGTACCTCGATAAAGATATTGGCCAGCTGAAAACTTTTGACAGTACTACAGAAGTAACTATACATCCACAAAAGCCTATAATAGTACCCTCCCATGTCTTCTTTGGACTTATACTGGTGAGTGGAGTTCTACCAAATGCCTGCATGAAGGTACAAAAATGAAATTTCATAACTAACGCCAGATTGAGGGTTATTTTTGGAACAAATAACAAATAAACCGTCTGAAAGTTAGTCAAAGAAAACTAATAATTTGTATCATGATACAGTAGCCTCTATCAATAACAGTTACAAACTAATTTCTTACTTAAAAATACAGTAGCCTCTATTAATAATCAGTTACACACTAATTTCTTACTTAAAAATACAGTAGCCTCTATTAAACACTTTCATACAAGGAAGAAGATAAATTGTTTTTTCACTTTGTGAATGCAAGTATTATGATAGGTTTGAAACAGTTTACAAAAGAAGGAAAAG
>Ga0209589_1004609_pt1 | contig 23700 bp, 7 predicted proteins | sample CowpeawhiteBW_FD_187525 | JGI IMG/M metagenome (GOLD analysis project Ga0209589, IMG submission 187525) | Root nodule microbial communities of legume samples collected from California USA - Cow pea white BW (SPAdes) (version 2) | ecosystem: Host-associated > Plants > Roots > Nodule | place: USA...
TGCTTTTTTTCGTTTTAATTTTAAACTAACGTTAATTCTAAATTAAAAATATTTAACAAAAATATGCATTTTAATATATACAAATTAAATTTTGTCTCATGGAAAGGAACAAAAATGTTTAATTTAAAAAAAAAATAGGACCAAATTGAAAATAATTAACGAATATTGGGACCAAATTGAATATAAAAAACTGACTATGACACGTGGCATGATATTAGCTTGACACGTGGATTGTTTTTAAAATTAAAAAAATTAAATTAAAAAAAAAATAAAAAAATAAAAAAAATAAAAAATCACAAAAATGACACGTAGCATGACATGTGTACATTTTTTTAAAATAAAAAAATAAAAAATATTAAAAAAATATTTAAAAAAATAAAAAAAACACAAAATGACACGTGGCGGTTACTGTTCATCTCCGTTAACTATTTTAACGGTGTTAGCAAAAAGGACTTGATTTTAAAAATATAATGAAAAGTAGGACCAAATTGAAAACCATTTCAAAAGTAGGACCAAAGTGAAAAAAGTCGACCAAAACTATGACCAAATGACTATTTAAGCCTTATTTATAATATTATTATTAATGTTTTTAATTATTAAATATATAATTTTTAAATTAATTTAAATAAATATTATATTATTATTTTATATAAAACAGAAGAAAAAAAGAACCGTGCGTATTAAGATTTAAAGCAAATAGTTAATTAGGATTTCTAATAATTAATAATCTACGGGGTGTTGGCAACTATTTGACGCATCACTTGGCTGGCTCACATTACGCTTCCTGAAAATTCAATCGTCTTGTCCCGTAGGTGATGGACTACGATTTCAGGACCGGACCTCCACTCTACAACTCTTCTTCTTCTCCATCCTCCCACCAAATGTACCCTAAGATCGCCCCTCACGGCCACGCCGCCGCACGCCCCTCCCACCCGCACCACTCTTCTCCTCCTTCCTCTTCTCGTAAGTTACAACTCTCTCCCATCTTTCAATATTTTCAATCAGAGAAATAAGGGAGTTTATTGCATGCATTGAATACGCAAATTCATTCTATTGATTGGTTGTGTTGACTTTTTCTGTTTTTGAATCTGCAGCGGGATTGGGTATTAGAGTTTTCATAAAGCCAGAATATAGGATCACTCCGCCGGTGAGTTTTGCTGAAATTGAGATTCGGATATGAAACGTTTGCTGAGATTAAGTTGTTAAATTTAAGATTCGGTGTGTTGGTTAATTATTTTTGGTGAAAAATAATGTGATTTTTTTATCGAATGTCCTGATGGGGGCTTTTAATAGATAACCTACTGTTCTCCGGAAAAGATGCTTTTCAAAACATACCTATAACTGAAAATTGTATAACCTTGACTTTTTAATATTGGGTCCTCGATGCTTGTGCGTGAACACCAATCATTCTGCATTTGAGTGCCATTTTTAATTGGGATGTTTCCTCTGCTATGCGCATTTAGACCTTGTTTTTGTCATGATTGCCCCGTTTGGACGCTTTCTTCCTTGTGATACGCTAGAAAGTGAAGTTTTTTTTCCACTCCTTTTGCTTTGTCGTATTAATATTATTTCCTTAGTTAATTGGATCCTTATGCTGCAATTCCTATTAACACTAGCTGCTGTGGGAGGTTAATCTGTTCAGATTTTTCATTTTTCCCTATCTGGAATCTCGATGGCTGGGTTGCTGAACTTGTCTCGTCTTTGGTTGTCTAATTTTTGTTTGTTGCTTTGCTTTGAAATGTTTAAGAATTTTTGGAAGATTGGCTTATGAGATGGCTATTGTAAGATTTATTATGGCGGATGGCAGTTAGCAAGAGCAATTGATTCTATGTTATTTATATCATGGTTGTCATAGTTGAGATTGTACTTAGGATCAGGAAGAGGTTAAAAGATTGTAAATTGCGGGATTGTAACATAGATTTTGATGTCTTACTAAACTTGTATAGATTCATATGTATGCAAATTAAATAACAAACAATATGAATACCTTCGAATCACACTGAATCACACTTTAAATACTCAATTAAATTGAATTTGATGTGAGTTCATCTTATAGCTTTTATAGTGCAAGGTGTTTATGTGATTAAGAAAGTCACAAGGAAGATCCCCATTGGACATGAAGATAATCCCATAGGCTATCTAAGTGTGAAAGTTCACTTCATAAGAGCTCACCGGAGATGAGAAAAGGGTTCAATTGAAACAAAAAAGCGAAGCAATAAAAGGAGACAAGTAAAGGGGATAGAATAGAAGGAGTTAGGGAGTGGGGAGGAGGCACACCATTTAGCAACCCAAGATGAGTGGTGGTTGTCACCACTTGAACTAAGGTTTAAGATAAGACTAAGAGCTAGAACACTCTAAAAGGGCAAGCTCCAAGGCTGAACACAAAGTGTATTTTTCTCAAAATATTCAAGCCTTTACAAGTGGTGGTGAGACTCCCTTATATAGGCATGGGTAGGGGACTTTTAAGCAATAAAACAGAGTATGTTTTTAGATGATAGGGCAACCTAGAGTGACTTAGGGAAGAATCCTTGCTCTCCAAGGACCATCTATCTAGAAGGTCAACAAGGTCTTCTCTCCTCTCCAAGTGCTGCCCAAGCCTTTGGGCCACGCGTCCAAGGCTTTTCTTTCCCAAACAAAGGTGCTCCTCATCAATCTAGGAGTGTCTAAGAGCAATCCTCATGTTGGACTAGGCTTCTCACCATCCAATCCTTCCAATGGTTAAAGATGGAAAAAGATTAACAATACCAACACCATGAGATAACAGCCTAGACTCATTAGTTAATGTAACCGTAGGTAAATTATCCGGTCTGGGGAGGATAAAGTAGAAAACAAATATTTGTTACCAATAATGTGATTTGTAGCACAGGAGTCGAGAACCTAAGGTCTAAAAGAAGAAGGTTGAGTTAGGCCAACAAAAGATATACATGTGTGTTCAACAAAAGCAGTGGAACTAGGGTTCTGATAATCCTCATACCAATGGAGAAATTCATTGAAAAAAGAAGCTTGGCCTGCTGTATCAAAAGAGGTAGCGAAAGAAGCCATGGAGAGAGAAAAACTCTAAAAAAGCCAAGGTTCTCCAATCAAGTCAGCAAGCACAGATCCTGAAAAAGGAGAAGGAGGCGACCTCGGCAGTTGATCACTGCTCAGATGATACGATCCTATCTAGGAAAAAGTACGATCATTTCTGAATTTTTTATTCCTCGCGTAGTATAAACAAAGAAAATCAGAAAAGAACCTCGAAAATAAAACAGAGATGGAAATGTTACAATCTAGCAAATTGATGAGTAAATGAAGATTCGTCACAATGATTTCAATCTTTGATAAGAACAAGTGTTCTATGTCAAGAAGCAAGAGTATTTTCTCTCAATGAATTCAAAATTCAAATATTAACTATCAAAAGCTTTAGGCTCTAGATACTATGTTAAGAAATGAACTTTAAGGCTAACTCAACCCCACAAAACCGACTTGTAAGGTCTGGTTTGCACCCACACATATACTGTAAATTGACCCCAGTGGTATGCGACAAAGAGGAAGAGATAGGGAGCAAAAGGAAATCTCAAAGGCAACCTATACAAAATACTGAAATGGAAAATCCCAAACACCCTAAAGTTAGAAAACTGAAAATTGTTATCTTGATCACTCTAAAGGTCTAGGAAGGAAGAAAGTAAGGGTGAAGGAAAATAGTTATTTTGTTGTTATAGCTTGTGTGTGTGTGTGTGAAATGGAAAATCCCAAACACTGTGTGTAACACTTTGTGTGTGTGTGTGTGTGAATATTCCAGATTTTTAGTGAGAGCATGCTATGGGGTGAATAGGTAAAGTGGAAAGATAGCTCTGATCGAAAGGAGTGTAAGAAGAGAAAATGGAGGTTGTTATGGTGGCAATGGAAGGAATTGCTTTATTGCAGTTTCAGTGGTGGGAAATATGCAATCCAAACCAATCTTGGACTAGTTTCAACAATGCACTCATCCAAAGGTTTCAACCAATCTTGATAGGAGATCCTTTTGAGTCGTTGGTGGCTCTTAACTAGGAGAAGTTTGTAAATGAATTCATCACTGAATTTGAAAGATTTGCTAGAGGTTATTCAGGGGTTGGATGAACAATATTTGATGAGAATTTTTCTAATGGACTATGGGAGGAGATCAGAGCATAATTGAAATTGTGTAAAACAAAAAATCTTTCGGAAATGATGAATAAAGCCCACGGTATTGAATGGAGGAATATAGCAGTAGCACTACACTACTGACTTTTGCCAGATCAACCGTAACCTAGTGAATAAAGATTATGTGACCTAGATACTTCACCTGTCCCAGTTGGCATATAACTGATGTCTCAGAATTTCAAGCCCCTTATTAATTGTTGCAAGTGTTCTTCCCATCCCTTGCTATAGACAAGAATGTCATAGAAAAAACACCAAGGCTTCTTTTCTCAGCAAGTCTCCGAATGGCATTATAAGATACTTATTGTTAAGATATCTTTAATATCTTATTTTCTGTTTCTATTGTTATTATTCTTCATATTTATTTTGGGCTTAGCCCATATTTTTTTTATTATAAATACAACATTTATGTGTATTTTCTACACAAGGAATATTAATCTCACCCTATTTTCTCTATATTCATCACTTATAATGACCTTCGTGAGTCCAAAACGCTGTCTTGTGTATGTATTCCTCCCTCATTCTAACCTGGTGATATCTTGATATTAAGTTCGGTTTGGAGAAATACCTTGCACCATGTAATTCATCAAAGCGTTCCTAAATAAGCGGTATGAGAAATTTGTCTGGAATAGTGGCCTTATTAAGGGCTCGATAGCTTACCTAAGCTTGGCACATATGTTCGTACAATCCAATCTGTCCATATATTTTCCATTGGTTATACTTTGTTCACCAATATCACCAGGCTGGAGAAAGCACTTTGGCTGGGACGTACATGCCGTACTACTAACAACACATGAATCAATTGATATAGATCCACACCACAAAACAAGGAACAAAAGAGAATAGGTGAATGAAATATAAGACAACTCAGATTTATTTGCAAAAGAAGAAAATACAACAAGATAACCCATCCTACTGCCCATATCTAGGCTCCTATAGAGTAACCAACAAGGTTCTCTATTCAACAAACTGCAAAAAACCACCCACTCGCTTCTCTCCACAGCTAATACTAAAAATAAGAAGACATTCCTCTTCTCTATCTCCTCTACCTAACTGCTCTTCTAATCAGACCACGTCATTATCCCAACTCTTCTTTTCTCATATACCCTTCCCCATCTTGAATTGTTCTTCATTTCAATGGCTAGAGGCTCACTAGGCCCATTTACTCTTTGGGCCCATCATATTACATGAGGATATTTCTGATCACACACACAGAAAACTTATTCTGCTTGTGTACAGACTCCCACAAGGCTCGTGAAATCGCAAAACGAGACAATTCAACTGTTTAATTTGTGATTTTAACTACATTGTTTATAAATTTTTTATACTTATTTGGCTAGCTGATAAGAACTTTTTCTATTACTTAAATTGCATTGTTTTTGTACTGTCCCTTGCCATGTATAAAAGGATGCAAGCTCCTATCAGTGGCTTGAGCAGATTTGACAGTTCTGGTTTTTCTAATGTTGTTATGTAGCCCCATTTGTTACCACATTCTGGAGATATTCAACGTAGCAACTTCCAGTTTGATTTTGGATTGGAGAGAAAAATCCTCTCTGAGACAAATAAGGAAAACCCAAATTGGAGCAAGTTTGGAAGGGAAAATATTCCAACTAAGGTTACGGAATCAGTCTCGCCAAAGGTAACTTCTTGATTTACAGTAAATTCCAATTTATGGTGTTGCAGTGCAAATGTAGCTTGTGTTAATTATGTGTTTCTCCAGAATTTACAGCATTATTATTTTCTAGTCCATGATGTTCGATTGTTGTTTCCAATTCTCAAGACATCTTTGGTTGTTTCCAATTCTCAAACATTAATTTCTTTACAGGTTTCTGTTTCAGATCCCATTGTGAGCAAATACATTGCCATGGGGCTCAACCGAGAGGCTGTTCCCATTGCTGTTGCAAATTATGGTGACAATCCAACCAAGGTATGTTCTTTATCCTTGTATTATCTGTGTATTTACTGTTAAAGAGGCAGCTCTGCTGAAAAATATAACCATAACGTATATCCAAATCTGAGTAATAAAATATGCCAGGTATCTTTTTCTCTGTTGATCATGCTTATCAAATAATTTTCTAAATTCTTTATGCTGAACTCAAGTGGTCTTGTTTTCTTTTTAGTAGAGGTTCTTCAAATATTTTCAGTAAACCTACTGATCTTATGTGAAATTGTGAGCTTTTCGTGTACAGTATTGATAAAAGTTGTCAATTAAATAGTTATAACTTACATGAACACTTAATACAACTTTGCTTATGTCTTGCTGATATGTTTGTCTTCTGTATCTGACCTCCCCTCCCAGTGTCACGATGGGGACAGTATATGCTTACTTTTATTTACAATTGTTAAATGCTCATGATGTGCTTTATCCTTCAATGGAAGAGATCTCTAAAAGTTTAGTTAGAGTAGACTATTAGTTTTGACCATATTCCATTGGGGCTTTTGTACTTGTCACTATTGGCTTTTCCTCTGGTTCAAATAAACTTAAACTATCATTCATATATGTAATTGAAGGAAAGCCCTTTCTGTGCAACAAGGGTTGTTTGGAGCATTTCCCTAAGTCCTTTGTTAGATATTTTGGACCTTATTTCTTACATTTCTCTATCGTTCTTTAGACTAACACTACCAGTCTTTTATTTTGCATTGCCACTAACTAGGACTAGCTGACAGAAGATGTATCGCAATATCTTTACTAATTTACACTGACATTTTGCGTTTTTCATTCGAAGATTCCGGAATTTGTCAACAGCTATACCCTTCTGCGTGAAATGGGATTTTCGTCAACCACCGTTGCTGAAGCCTTGGTTATGTATGATAATGATACTGACAAGGCATTATCTCATTTTCTTAACGCTTCATCATGAACACGAAGAAGTATACATATTTAGACATCATTTATTGGTAAATAATAGATTGTTGACTTTTTTTAAATGATAAATAATAGGAAAATTTAGTGATATATGTAAATTTATTGCCTATAAAGCTGCTCCTCTTTATTTAGTTGTGTGGGAGTTGTGGGATCTGAATAGTTTGTGTTTGTATGGAGAATATAAATAAAAACCTATGTACGTTTATTACATTTATCTTAGAAATGCAATGTCGTTTTTATTAAAAACTATTATTATCTATCTATAATCTATATCTATAATATTTATAATCTATAATATATACAATTGCAAGAAGCACAAAGAAAATTTTGCCACATCTCACAATCAGAAATTTTTCAAAAAAAGTTCAAAAAATTAAAATAAAATAAATTGTCACAAAAACAACAAAACACTTTCATAAAAACATTTCATTTTTCTCTCTCATTAAGTTTCTCAAACAAGTGTAGTCTTCTCTCAAATTAAATTTCCCAAATACATTTTTCAAACTTCTCTCTAAAAAAATTTAATATAATTTTATATTTTTTATCATTTTAATTTATTTTGTTAATACTTTTTTATAAGGAAGTAAAATAAAAATCATAAATATAGTTAAATTTGAATAATTAATTTGAAAAACCGACTAAAAATGTTTAGTAATTGATTTAATGTTATTTAGTCTAAATTAATAATATGATTTTACATATTTAAATCATTTCATATAACAATTGAAAAAAGTTCCAACAAAAAATAAGCAATTTACTAATCTATAATATTGAGGAGCACAAATTGAAGTTTTTGTCCTATTTCACAATTAGAAAATTTTGAAAAATTTTGAAAATGAAAAAAAAACTTTGTAAGATAAAAAATGATAATAATTAAGAATTTGGTTTATTGATTTTATATTATTTAAAAAAGGATTTATAGTTTACTGATTATTTAAAATATTTATTTTATTTAAAAGATATATAAAATAATTATTATAATATAAGCAAGTTATTTAAAAGATTTATTTTATTTAAAAGATATATAAAGTAATTATTATAATATAAGCAAGATGGTTATTTTTTAAATGAATTTATTTAAAAAGTTGTTATGAGATAGAACAATGATTCTTATTTTTATTTTAAAGAATTTTTAGGAGAGAACTAGAAAGATAAGAAAAGATATATATGATATTTTATGGTTATCAAAAGTATCATAAAAAATCTCTTAAGAGTATCCAGGGTTTGAAGGGTGAGAGTGAAGTCCATAAATATACATACTAAACAAGTAAGTGAGTGTTACACTTGAGTGAGAAATCTCTTAAGAGTATCCAAGGTTTGAAGGGTGAGAGTGAAGTCCATAAATATACATACTAAACAAGTAAGTGAATGTTACATTTGGGTGAGAAAGAACGTAACTGAGTAGATTTAAAGGAAGAGTAAAACTAAAATTCAAATATAGGAAAAAGAGAAAAAGTTTTAAAGGTTGAGTTTTGAAGAGGAAGGAGGAAGAAGTGAACAAAAAGAGAAACATGGAGCTAATAGTTGTTGTTTTTGTGTTGTTATGGTATCTATTAATGAAAGATTTAATTTTTAAATTATGACTTTAAAGGTCCAATTTTTTAAATGTGTTTTATTGTTTGTGTGTGTGGTGACTCCGCGAAAGGTTATGAAAGGTTACTCTGCCTAGTGTAGTTGTATCGGGGGTGAACTTTGCGGGGGTTCGCGAGAAGAGTAATGGGAAGTGACACCATTGGTAAACTACGTGCAAGAGTTACAAATCGATTCCTAACATTGAGATCACTAGTGGTTTGTACGACTGTGTGAGAAAATAGATTTTGTCTACATTTGTATGATGTGTTTTTTGAGTTTATGATTTTTATTGAAAAGTTATATATATTTTGAAAACTGATGTTTTTTTTTTTGTTTTATGTTAGCTCACTCACTTGTTTGTGGTTGTGGTTTTTACCTATGATGATTGTATTTTATACGGGAGTAGATGATAATACAAGTGTTGAGAAAGATAAAAGACCCTAGGGAAAGGGGTCAATATCAGGACACGTTTGTAATAGTGTTGATGACATACCCCCTAGCATGACCAACACTTTCATGAAGAGTTAGAGTAATCTTTGCAAGGTGTAGCAAAAATCTTTTCTTTTGGGCCACAATGGAGTATCTTTAGTAGATTAGGAATATTTATTAAGGGCCAAGTAGTGTAGGTTTCTTTTATGCTGCCAAATTCATTTTTGGGCCATATCTTTCTTTCAATCACCTTCTAGAGCATCCCATGAAGTCCCTCTAGCACCTCTTTCTCTAGAGTTGGCTTAACCTCTCTCAGAGTACTACAAACAACCTTCATGCCACTATTAAATCACTAAAACCAATAGCCCTTTCCTCTCAACACCAAGCTTCCGTGCATCCACCATCAATCATAATCATCATTTCAAGCTTTGGCCCAACCTAGCTTTAGGATGACGCTATCAAGTGTTTTAGTCTTAATTTTTTTCTTTTCAATAAACTCGATTTATAAAACAATATGTTTATTTTTATTTATTAAGATTTTCAATAAAATGGAAATGAAGTTTTACTTTTAATTATTTAATTTGCGTTAATTATAGATTTTAGTAATTGAAAAATTGGAATGTAACAAACTTTGCCACAAATCATGGAAAATTAGTTCAATTAAAATATTTAAAACTACCATTTGTTAAATAATTTTTAGACGTTATTTCTTACTATTAAATTAATTTAAAAAATAAATCATTTAATAGAAATAAAAGTCGAATTATTTATTATAGATAATATATGATGACCTTTTTTACACAATTATTTATTGGTTTAAATTTTTTTATAGTCCATAAAATTTGACATGAAACTAAAATTCGTTCATGTTCAAAATTTTGATACATTTGATTTTCAAACTTTAAAAATGAATGGATATAATCATTTTACCTCAATTGCGTTAAAATTTTCTAACTTGTCAAATGCGTTCTTCAACTACAACTCAAATGCTAGTATGAAAACAAATTTGACACGTAAAAAATTTAACATAATTAGATTAAAAGAATTATTTTAATTCATTTTTTAAATTTTGAGATCAAAATATATTAAAGATTTACAAACTCAATTTTGAAATATAATCCCTAAGCTCATGTTCCTACTAACCATTTTAAAATAATTACTTTAGTTGAGTCCTGAATCGTATGAAATGATTTTAGGGAAGGTCGATGGAGTAAAACTCCTATAAGAAAGAATAACTATTGGTCTTTAAATTTATTATAGTTTATTTTTACCATTTTCTTCCTTTGATTTTACATTTTCTTTCTACCACTTTCGTAGCAAAATACACATACAACAGCACGTATATGTGTTTCCTAAAAACTGGAAAGATTAGAACCATTGATAGAAAATGTATAATATACATGTTTGAGTACATCTCGACCACCAGAGCTTAGATGGACCCAGCTTAAGTATATTCGGGTAGGAAGAAATCATGTTGACCCATGTCAGTAACTTTGGTAAAATATACGAATTTGATGAATTCACATAAGTAGATGAACAAATTTGCTGTAGATTTGTCCCTAAATGTGCCCTAGACCGAAGTTTCGAGTTTCCTTGCATTTCCACACCAAAAAACTAACACATTTCGTTTCATTCTCGACACTTAACCAACCAGAAATTGTCTTCTTGTTGGGTGATCCTTATCTCTCGTTGGGCGAGAGGTCCTTTAATTGTAATGCAATTGCTATGTCTCGTTGGGTGAGACAAACTATTCGTTGGGTGAGTGGTGAAGCTCTGACTGGTGAATGGTCTAGACAAACAACTTTGTAGACTTCCATTTTCCTATACAATTTCCTATACAATGACCCAAGAAAGGAAAAATAGTCATAACTAAACAAAACACAAAACACTAATAAACTTCCTAAGAAATAAACACAAAACACATGAAAAAAAGAAAAATAAGAGAGGTTAATAAGCTTAAATACCAAGCATTTATCAAGCGTATCAACTCCCCCAAACTCGAATTTTTTCATGTCCTCATGAAAAACAAATATATACAGACACAATAAAAAATACTGACCTAAACTGAATAAAGAACACATGATCTTGAAACATAACAACTTTGCACAAATTAAAGAAAATTCCCCTGCATTTCCAATAGTAAAAAATATATGGCATGGTGCTTTCGTCAACTCAAATCCTCAACTCTTAACATCATGCTGTTTTTCTGGCAGGAAAGCAACTGGTTTGAAAGGTAGCTTCCCCACTTTAACCTTATCTATGACCCATTGTTGATAAGAAATCTTCTCATTTACTACCAATCGCCTTGAGTCCTTTTTTGCACACACCACACTACCCCAAGCACTTCTAATTCGTTGGAGTAAATCATTAGATGTCTCTTTTTCATAGCAATTCCAAGTTGCAACTAAGGATTCTAGAGTTGGTGCACCTCGTACAGGACCAAATTAGTAATAATTGGAGCCTGAGTATCAACCTCTAGAAGATTTAGTAAATTCCCATATTTCCTTCGAAATCTATTCCTGTATAGTCTTCATTTTCCCCACCAACTCTCAGAGATAAGACAAGTTGCCTTCTTATGCTCTGATTGACTGCTTCTTTTTTAATGACTCTAAACTAGAATGTTCTCCCACTCCAAATTCATAATTTCTATTCTTCTCTATAAGGAAATCACACAACTTTATAATATTCTACCTAGAATGAGTACATTGAAAATGTAAAAGAAAAAGAAAATTACAAAATACATGATGTTTGAATAAATTACATAACTTATTACAACCCAAAAAGAAAAACACAAAGAATGAAATACAAATAAAAACAAAATGGGAAATATAGGAATACATATCTCCCTTTGTACCTTATAAGGTTTTAATGTGTCATAGGATTAAGGTAAGTATATGCGCTTACCAGGATAGTCCCCTACTTCCTAAGGATCAGGGTCACTAGAGCTATGGCCCACTTCACGGTATTTCCCACAACAATTGGTAAACAAGATGATGTGAGAGTACCAAATGAAGCAATCAGACTCTAGCTGGGGTTCTCACAATGACCACTTGGGAAGTACATCCGTTGTGGCACTACTACACAATACCCTTCTAATTCTAAACTACCGAGACCCGAGTATAGGGTCACACTTATGTCATGTACAAAATATAAATTGAGTCTGTGAAGGGAGAAAAAATGCATAACTAAACCCCCACCTGCAAAAGAATCAGAAAAGACCTATACAGATAAAAACATGTTTTCTACCCTAATGTTCAATGTCCACAATTATGTCATACACCAACAGGAATATATAATATATACATAAAACGAGAAGGGGAAAACAAACATTTAAATTAAACACATCCCTTTTGCATATTCAATTTAAAAGGCCTGACTCTCTAATGTCCCAGTGAAGTCGCCATCTGTCGCAACCTAAATTTTGACGGGATGATAACTAAAAATAAAATTGGTTTGGAAATAGATATTAGAAGCCACCACCATAGTTTATTCTAGAAAACTATGGAAAACCATAGAAATAAAATAAAACCTGCGAAAACCAAATTTAGGGTTCGAAAGTTGATTACGCGTAGGGAGATATTAACACCCTGCAACACCCGCCCAAAGACATTACCTTTAATTAAATTTGTAAAAGAGATGTGTTTATTTTAAATACTTATGTTTCCCGCAAATAAGAAAATAAATTGAACAAAATTGTTTTTTAAGTGAAAAGGACCCAACAAGGATTAACCTTGGTCCTATGTATTCTCATTAAAAATGAGAAATCAAGGCTACACAGTTCTTTAGTGTTGTGAGACACGTGTGATCGGGTTGACACTAAAAACATTTTTTATATTTTGTATTTTTTTAAAAGGAGTGTCGTGCAACATGAGCAGTTGATTAGACACCAAAATCATTATTATGATTTTTTATTTTGAAAAGAAGTGTTGTGTGACGTGAGCGGTCGATTAGACACAAAAACCATTTTTATAATATTTGTAATTTTAGAAAAGAAATGTCGTGCGACACGAACGATCGGTTATACACCAAAACCATTTTTATAATTTTTGTATTAAAAAAAAGTGTCGTGTGACTCGAGTGGTCGGTTAGACACTAAAAGAGTAAACATAAAAAAGAACACAATTTTAGTTTATATTTATTATTACTTTTATTATCTTTGAAAAAAAAATCATTCTTATTTTTATTTTAAACATTTTTAGAAAAAGGTGAGATATATAAAATTTTTGATGGGATGAAAAATAAAATTGAAAATACTACAAAATAAAAATGTGGTAAAGAAAACATTTGGGAATGATGTGTATAAAAAGAAATTTGTGGTGCATATATCGTAGCTTAAAATAGGTAATTAAAGGAGTGAAGTGTGTGCTTAGTGAAAAAGTAGGTACATGAAGTAAAATAAAACTAAATTCATGGAGTGTGTGGTTATTATATAGGGAATTGCATGAAGGAAACAAATAAACGCAACCCAAATTAAAAGAAGGGGTGTGCAAATTAAATTGAGGTGTGCACGTAATAAAAATTGAATCTGCCAAAACCCTAAGTTCAATTTCTGTCCTCTTTCCAAAACGCAACACTTAAGTGCTTCCTTTCCAACTTCATCTTCAACCTCACGCATGCTGCCAACCACAACACTACAAACGTTAACTACCAAGCCGCTAACGACGCGGCCAACAACAACCCCGACCACCACCTTCACCACTGTTAACGGCGGTGCTTGCCACTACTTCGCCTTCCTTTTCCAATCTCACGAAATCTTCAACGCACAACAACCCTGTTGTTTCGCATCTCCACCTCTAACCACCACCGTGCAACTCCATCACTATTAGAGTCGTCGGCCACCAACCACTGCTAGTACTACCTTTTTCCCTTGTATGAGGGTTCCTGTTTTCTCCTCTCGAATGCACGACTAGAGACATCATCAATGGAAGACGTTGTTGTCTTGCCGAAATGAAAGATTGCCGTTCAAATGAGTGCTGCCACCATCATTACTATGTTCGTCGACAACAACCTCTGATTCTCTTCTATTCCTCTAAACCCAATATTCTTTATTTAACCTTTAAATTGGTTGATTAATTATCTCATGCAAACCAGAATCTTTAATTCTATTCTTTTCTAACAAGATAGAAACTGTGTACCCTGTTTATGTTTCAATTTTGTCTTTGCTCTTACTGTAATTGATATTGATTTTGAATATCTCTGTTGTCTCGCTTTGATTTACTTCTTGGATTCTGATTCTAAATTGAATTATGGTATTGGAGATGAATAATTATCACTAATATGCAGGTGAATTATGATGGATGAAGATGTAACTGTGTTTTGTAAATGAATTGTATAGATGGAGATATATTTCTCTTTGGTTGTGAAGATTCAGTTTCGTGAGTGTAAGGGATACAATAAAAATGAGGGGAAAACTGTGCGGGTGATGATAAGCGGTGTGTTAGCCTCGATCATAATATGTGAAAATCTGAAGGCATGAGTAGGAGTTGAAGTAGAAGTTGAGATAAAAAGAAACCGTTCCCTCCATTCTTGCAAACTGTTTTTATTATTATTTTTTTAATTTTTAATTTTTGAATTTTATTAAATAAAAAACAAAAAATACTTAACAATATTTATTTTGTAATTTTTTAAATTTTAAAACGCAAAATCCTTATTTTACTGACAATTTATTATTATCTTTTTTAAGACAATTTATTTTTATTTTTTTTATTTAACACTTATTTTCTTGGTTATTTTGAAAACAATTTTATATTCACCCGGACGAAATTGGGTATTGACAAGAACCGTTATAGATCAAGCTGGTTTTCGCCATGTATTAAAGGTGGAAAATGTGGAGATAAACCATCTACTTGTTCACTACACTTTGCGAAAGGTGGAGGATGGGAACTCATACTTTCCATTTGCCATTAAGAAAAACAACTATAACAATAGAGGATGTTACACTTCAATTTGGTGTGCCAATAGATGGGACCTAGTTTTGGTAACCTCATGGAGTTGTGGCAAGAATTATTGGGGGATATTCCACCCAAAAATTCCTTCACGGATAATCGAATTAAGTTGTCCTAGTTGAATAATAGATTTCAAGATTTACCACCTCACGCCAACCATGTGACAACTTCACAATATGCAGGTGCACACATCCTGATTCTAATTGGTAGTTTTTTGATGCCTGATACAACAATGAATATGGTTATTTTTATGTATTTTCCATTATTAAGGGACTTGGCAAATGTTTCTAACTTCAGTTGGAGTTCAATAGTATTAGCTTGTTTGTATCGTGCGTTAGATCACGATACTAAGTTCTAACAAGACAACACCAGAGGATGCATATTGCTTCTCCGGTGTTGGGCATGGGAGAGAATGACATGTATCTCTCCAGAAAATCAACCAGTCATTGATGGCGAAATTCAAACCAACTTAGCATTCCCACTAAGCGTAAGGTGGTGTCGAACTATGCGTTTTATCTTCCATGACCAAACCAATGTGGTTGAATTTTGGAAGAAATTTGATAAAATTCAACCTAAACAGGTTTCCTTGTCACATTTTCTTCATTAAATTTATCAACAAATTTGATTCGGTGTATGGGTAATTAATATTTTGGAAATTCTTGTTGTTCCTATGGACTCCTTATTTGCAACCCATGGTTAATCGATTAGTTTTCATAAATGTTTCTCCTATTATTCAGACATTTTTTCCTCTGAATCTGTTTTGCTATAGTGGAGTTTCACCAAGATGATCAGGTGGTAAGGCAATTTGGGTGGTGACAGTATTCAAACATTCCATTATGCCAAATAATTTATCATATGAAAAGACACACACACACACACATATATATATATATAGATATATATATATATATTACATTGTATGATACGAAAGACATTAAGTATACCAAATAATATGATAACATACTAATATCTGTCAAATAAGGCATACATAAGTAGGATACCAAGTAACAAAATAATTAAAAAGGTGTTTATAAGTACATACTGAAATTTTATTAACTACCTGATAATCTAATAATCTTCAAAATCTAATAATCTTCAAAATCAGGGGAAGATTCTTCATTTAAATCTTCATCCTTCTGATTATTTTGTTGTTGAGGGTGTGTTTGGGGTTGAGGGATGTTAGAAGCCTATTGTTTTGGGTTTGTTTGTGGTTGTGGCTGTGGTTGCTGCTGAAGACGAGCTTGAGCATCAAGAGGGAGATATTGCATGACTAGTGATTGAAAGGATCAAAACTCGGACCTTAGTTTCTCATTTTCCTCCAGACTCCGTGAAAGTTGTTGCCTAATATTAATGAGGTCCTCAATATTAGAAGAGGAGGTCGCTGGTAGTTGGTTCAAGCTTTCATTTGAACCTATATATTTTGCAACAAGTTGCCCATCCCCATAAAGTCTTCCTTTCTTTTTTCCTCCCACAGTCTCAATCCAACACTTAGTCCTGATATGCTTGTCTTGTGTAGGATCAGTAGAGGATTGCTCTTATGTTCCATCAGCACCATAAGACGAAACCTCAGATCTGACTTCGGAAAGCCTAGTATGAAATTCTTCTTGTAAGTAAACTTTGAGCAATTCTTATTATCTAGTGGTATATATATATATATATATATATATATATATATATATATATATATATATATATATATATATCTAGTCTGCCTTACTGTTTGTACAAACTCTTCAACGCCTAGTAAAAAATACTCCTTCAATCCTCTTTTACCATTATAACAACAATCATAGATCCAAGCACGATTGAAAGGAGGTTCACCCATGTTCTATCAAACAATAAATGTCTTAAACTAGATTGTTAAAGGGAGAATTGAAATTAAGTGCAAACACACGTCCCCCTATATTGCTTAAAATCATATCATTTTGGGGATATATCTCACTTATTAAGTAAGATATCTAATTAGTAACCAAACTCCAATCCCCTAATTTGAATGCAAGTCCCATGACTATGCAAACCAAAAATAGTAATTGAAATTACCTAGTTATAGTAATTAGAATTACCTAGTAATTAGTGAGATATGTGTTAAAAGAAATAATTAAAAAATGTAATATATAAGTGTCATAACAAAAAAAATAGACGAAGAATGAACTTAAAAGCTTATAGAAGAAAAAAAATTCCAAAATAAACAAAGAGAAGTGAACCTAGGATATAGAAAGCAGACATACCAAGAAAAAAAAGTAGAAAAATTAACTCTACCCTACCTTCTTCATCGCAAAAAGAATCCAAGAGCTAATTGAAGACCCGTGATTCTATCTTTGCCCTCAAAACCCATGTTTCACTATCTCACAACACATATAATGATTTTTAGTTTTAATTCTAGTTTCAATTCTTTCGCAATATTTTTGATGTATTATCATGACTTTAGACATGTTCTAATTGTTAGATTTCGTATCAGAACTCATAATTCCCAAATTGTCAAAAGTTAGGTAATATAGTTACTTTTTCTTGGTTTTAGTTCTAAAATTTGTTTTCATCCTTGATTTTGGTTTTTTATGAATTTGTATGAGTCTTTGCAATTTAGTATGTTGGTTTAGTGTATAGGATCTGGTTGAATCATCTATGACTCCTTTTCATGCATTTTGGATGTTTTGATCCATTAAGTAGTTTTTAGGTTCATATGTTTCTATATAATTAGGTATTTTCGACTTCTTTAATATTATGTACAATTATTTGTGTTTGCACTCAATTTGCACCATACTTTACAGAACACAAAATCTATACCAAATTTCTTATGTTCTAAAATTATATTTTTACTAGTGTTGTCAAGCTTGGTTTGATATGTGGATTTGTGATTCCAACATATTCGATTATGTCAATACCAGTTTTGTTGCATGTGCTCCCAAGTTTGGTTCAACAGATGATTTTGAGTATTTGGAGCTTCAACACTGGTTTTCATCAAGCAGTTTTCTATTGTTTTTATTAAGGAGACATTTTAGGTAGAATTAAGGTCTGAAACCTCTTCCATTCATGTCTCTTCATAGTTCTATTGGTTCATGGTGGATATTATAACATTTCATCATCATTTGCATATTAATTTGAGCATTTTCCTATGATATCACATGAATTCTACTATCTACACCGTAGGCCTTCTAGGTTGAATTCTAGATTGGTACTTCTTTATAGTAGCATTAATTTTTCTGCATCTGCTCTTACCTTTTTACACTTATTTAGATACTTTCTTCATATTTTCTTTCATTAGTTTAGTATAACTCTATTTTTAGCTTATTATGAAATGCGTTATAGGTTTGATTAGGTGAAATTTTGCACTTCTTTTTAATTTAAGTGGTTATCTTAGTTTTCAACATTCTTTTATCAATTAGACTTTGCTTTAGATAATAAGTTTGTTGTTTAGATAGCCTACATATAACATTTTAGTCATTATATTAGAAGAAGAAATTCAATCAACCTTAGTTCCTCCGAGGCCAAGGCCATTATAAATGTTTATATATTCACTTTCATCATTACTATAGGGTATTACTTCTATTATTCCAGATACAATGGGTGCCACACTCATTTGGCTTGTGACTTCAAGAGAAGACATTTCAGATCTGCTCAAGGCTACTAAAGTTCCTAAACTCATTTGTTTGAAATGAATTTCAACTAATTATAGTTTGCATAATGCTAAGTTTGTATGATGTCTATTACGGTCCTTTGTTGAGGAAGACAGGAAAATTCATGGGCTGTCAAGTTATAGATAGGTGAATTAAAGAAGATGTGGTATGTTGTAGCAGCAGGGAGAAGAAATTTTCAGAGCACAAGAAAGAGTTCAAAGGTGGCACATGACAACATGTTTGAAGCATAAAATTGGTATTATGCAGTTTTCATATTGCTTATGAGATCTAAACAAAAGTCTTCTGCCAAATTATGCGTAGTTTTCTAAACTATGTTAAAAATTGCATTTGTATGTGTGTCTTAGGATTTTACATTATATGGCTGCAGATGAACCCCAACCACCAAGGAAATGACCTAAAACACTTCTCGCAAAGGATATCAATGAGAAATCAAAGAAGGTGTAATGGGAGCTAATATAGGATACATATATTAGCTACAGTTTAGACTATCACCTAACTCAGCAATTTAGAAAACACATTATGTCTGTTGCTGTGAATGTGAGCTAATACAGGATGCATATATTAGCTGCAACCCACGATTCATGCAAGAAGTCATTAACTAGATTACAAGCTAAAGATGCAACAACAACAACTAAAGCAAAGAGAGAAGGGGAAATATTTAAAAGTTTGAAAAATGTTTCGGGATAGTGGTGGGCACCTTCTATATCCAAGTAGATGCAGGTTAAAACCCAACGCTAACTTTGTTGGATCCTTTCAAATTAGAGGTGATGCAATGTGAGAATCCTAAAACAAGATGGAAAATATGTAGCTTTGTAAGATAAGTTAGAAACTATAGAAAATTTGTTTAAGGCTCCTTTAAAATTTTAATGTCATTAACTACATTAATTCAGAAGAATCAACATTTAATTGGGCAAACCAATGTGAATAAAGTTTTTAATAGATGAAAAAATATGCAATGACTTCATATGTATTAATATTTAAATTCTTAATAAGAACTTTGAAGTCCTTTTTTATACTTCCAACCAAATCAATCTTCAGTGCAATGGTGGTTTAGTACAGTGGTGCAGAATAAAGTTTACAAATGCAAAATGCCACTAAAATAGGAGCTGACCATGAGCAATCTGTTCTAAGCTAATATGATGCAAGAATTTAAGGCCTAAAGTCTGAATTGGACATTGCAAGACGCAAATGAATCACTATATGCTTGACCAAATATACATTGCTTGTTTTGGACATCAAACAAAACCATCTTAGCCTTGAAAAGGGGAAGCATGCGCAAAAACCCCATAATTGAATATAATAGAGATACAGTGAATAAATCTATATAAACAACTAAATAAATATGGATGTAATGTATTACTAGATAACCTTCTCAAATGTGGAAGATTGTGAGCAAGACATGAGTTCCCAAATGTTTCACTTGGTCCACTAAGATGATTGGTTTAAATTATTTTAACTGTGACAATGACACAAAAATTATAATTCCATGTGGCATATATCAAAAGATTGAAAGACAATAACAAGCCATGCAAGAGAAAGTAACAATTGAAACATCAACCACATTAAAAATTCTAAATAAATAAAAATAATTCAACTAAATAAATTCCTAGATTCAATGAAAGGAGGAACAAAGTGACACTACCAAATTGAGGCACCACTGTACACAAATTAGTATCTAAGTGATCAATTTTTTTGTTCTAGGTTTGAAACAATCAAGGTTTGCGAAGATGCATGCAACATATATAGTGTCAAACAATTATGTATGTCCACTAGGATTAAGGGGGAACATATGTGTCCTACAAATATTGTCTCCCCAAACCTACTTTTTATCATATTATATGTAGGATGTAGAGTGTAGGAGGCAAAGCTATTTATTATCACATTTTGGTTAGAAGATGGAGACAATATTAGCTAAGTATAGTCCAATGTATCAATATTAACTAAGATTATGAATTGGCAGACAAAGATGCGTGACTAGGTAAGATTGGCATTAATTGGCCAAGTATAGAAGCATAAACTTGTAAGGAATTTACCTCACTACACCATGAGTACGAATGAGAGAGAAATAATGCATATTTACCTCTCTATATGCATTAGTCAACCATACCCTATATATAATTTATCAAACACTATCCTAATGCATAACAATTCGAACAAATGCATCAATCAATTTAATCCAACCAAAAACACAAGCAATCAATGAACTAGCTCTTTCGAGAGAGAAAGGGGAAAATAGTCACACCTAGCAATGCCTAAGGTATCTCGCAAGCACCTCACACCAATAAAGCTTCAACGCGACTAGGAAACACAACCCAACGAGAGCCCTTACCAATCACAACTTGAGAACCAGAGTGGAGGGATAAACAATAATAGAACCAGAGTGACGATGGCCAACGAAACTACCACAACCACTGTAAGGCCCATTTACTTTTCTGTCTTTATTTAAAGGGGCTGCCCCAAATCAGTTAGGCCTATTGCTGACCCATAGGGAACCAAAGACCCTAATATGCCCTAACCCTACTATTTCACCTCATTTCAGAAAATATTTTCCTCAATAACCTCGTTCTGTTCTGTTCCGCTGTTTTTCCAGCTCACTAAGTTGTTCCCGGAGCTGTGGTGCTCACTGTTGAGCGAGAACAACAACTCACCCCCTCTTTATTTCGAGGGCTCGCCTAAGCGAAGGCCACTTGCCTAAGCGAGAGTAGTCTCGCCTGAGCAAGTTGGGCTAGCTTGAGCGAGACCTCGACGTGCCCTCTATTTGCAGTCTCGCCCAGGCGAGAGCAGGTAGCTTGAGCGAAATCTCTTTAGCTTGAGCGAGATTGACAGATTTGAGTGTATATGCGTATGTTTCACATGATTGGATGTTGTGTGCTTTAAACAGTTCAAGTTATGATGCCATATATACTTTATATGATACATTAGGGTTGGAAGTCAATGTGTTTGACATGAGCTTGGTATGATATATGTTTGGATAGTTGGTTATTTATATATATATATGTATATATTGACATGAGATTGGTATGCACAGGAACTCTATGATTGGTTGGTGAAACATAGACAAGGTATGGGTAGGACGTAATCCCATGACTCTCATAGTGGAAGCTCATGGTGGTGCCTCATCTAATGGACGTAATCCCATGGATCCTCCTAGTGAGAGCCCATGGTGGCGCCTCATCTATTGGACTTAATTCCATGAATCTTTGGGTGAGAGTTCATTGTGGTGCCTCAATGTAAGGACGTAATTTCACGAGGGTATCATGGTGGTGCCTCAAGGCCAGGATGTAATTTCACGAAGGCCTCGTGGTTGTGCCTCATGTAAGGACGTAATTCCACGATGGCCTCATGGTGGTGCCTCACTACTAGGACGTAATTTCACGGGTCTCGTGGTGGTGCCTCATTATACGTATCCGGATAGTCAAGTCTTGGAGTCTTAAATGGTTTGGTATCACATGTTTGGAGGTCTGTTATTTATGCTTGACTTTGAAATTGCATGTTGGGTGTTATGATATAAGAATCTTTTACACTAGCTTACCCTTCTTCTTGCTTGTATATTTGTGTGTGATTTTTCTCCATTGCGATAATCATCAATTTTATTGATGTGAACATATGTGAAAACGACTGAAGTGGTAATAATAATAGGGATGCTATAACTTGATGGTTATGGACGGGTATTGAGCTCACTATGGAGCCCACAGCGGAAGGAGTTTTGTTAGTTTAAGATTCTCTTGTACTTTTGAACTATTGTACTTTGTTTTAGGCAATATGGGGCCTCTTTTTATTTGGTATGGATATGTTTAGTGTACTGTATACCTTCATATTCCAAACTCCGTACTCTCTGAATATTTATGTACGCGACATTTTATTAATTTAGGGTTATCCAATTTATGGGACGTTACAACCACAATGAGATTGTTGGAGAACGCACCAGCTACGAAGACATACACAAAAGAATGTGTTCCCTCAACCCATGAACAAGATGAGGGCCTAATCGTCAGGGCATGATTGTGATGGCATAATGATGGTGGCAACGACAACGTCATGGTAGCAGCAAGGTCACGGTGGTTGGCGTAGTTGGATTGATTTTGGCTCACAGGGTTTTCGTTCAGGTTTTAGGAGTAAAGTGAAATTAAGGGAGGAAGAAAGTGAAAGGCAATTCTGATATTACTGAGTTATTTACCAAAGGATTTTTTCGTTGGTAATATGGTAACCTCCATCAGTAAATAATAGACCAATTTAATATGGACATTATCGACGAATTATTCCGTCGGTCTATAGCTTACCACTTTCTCATTGATGTTACCGACAAATTTTTCTGTTGGTAATGTCATCATGGGAAATCTGTTGATAATTTCGTCGATAATGGTAATTTACCGACAGATCTTAATCCATCATCCGTTGATAATTACTATTTTTCTTGTAGTATGAGAACCATTTAGCAAGAGTGGCCATCTACGTGACAACTCGCCATACATGCAATGATATTTCACTCATACTATCTGATACATTGCACCTGTTGAGCATTTTTTTCGATGATGAAGTGAGAATCAAAATTTTAAATTATTATAAATTATTCATTTATATCATCTATTTTAAACAAGGTTAATAAATTATTGTGTGTGTAACAATATGACATGCCAAAAGAATATCATCAAAGGCCTTCACAACACCAACATCGTACTGATAGGCCATTTTCTACTTCCCTTCATGATGAAGGATTATGTTGTTTTCTTTTAAGATTATTGAATATGATGTGAGTTGATTAAGAAAGCTAAGTGAAATCCCCACTGGACATTAAGATAGCAAGCTATCTAGATGTAAATGTTCATTTCATAAAGCTCAAGAGAAGAAGATGATGGATTGATTCAAAACAAAAATGAAATGGAAAGCACATAAACCATAGAAAACCAAGAACAATTAAAGGAAGAAGAAAACATAAAATGGAAAGGAAAGGATATGGTAAAAATGTGAGAAGGCTAGGCTAGAAGCCATGGCAACCTTGAAGATGAGTGGATGTGTGCCGCCACTTGCTATGCAAGATAAGGCTTAAAAGTATTCACTCCCTAGGGAGGAAACTCTCACAAATGGTTGAGACACA
>Ga0209589_1004612_pt1 | contig 23698 bp, 7 predicted proteins | sample CowpeawhiteBW_FD_187525 | JGI IMG/M metagenome (GOLD analysis project Ga0209589, IMG submission 187525) | Root nodule microbial communities of legume samples collected from California USA - Cow pea white BW (SPAdes) (version 2) | ecosystem: Host-associated > Plants > Roots > Nodule | place: USA...
TATTTATAATATCTCACTCCTAATCTAAAATAATAACAAATTTCTAAAACTGACACATATCTCTAAAACTGAAATATTTTCTAAAAACTAATTTAAATAAAAAAGATATTAAGTAATATTCTCAACAAATTGATGGTACATGAGAAATGTAGCTGTTAGAAAGGTTGTGATTATTTTATTTTGGATAAAAAAAACATTATCAAATATCAAGGGTTTGAAAAACTTTCTTGAAAAGCTTTCTTGATAGAGTGTTGTCAATATTCCTGAGGATGTATCAGAAGAAGATGAAACAGCTGACGAATGCTTGCAAATAAATTACTGCCACTAAAATAAGTGTAGAATCCCTCATGTCCTCCAATTATCCATTCAACAAGAATTGTGAATGTGGGGAAAGGTCTCGGAAAGTTGTGATGTATATAGCTTTATAATTTTGGTGTTGGAACTTGTGAGTGGAAGAAAGCCCATAGAGAAGCTCTTTCGTGGGCTTAAGAGAACAATAAATGAGTGGGTCAAGCCTTTATTTAGTAAAGGAAAGTTCAAGGAGATGGTTGATTCAAAACTAAGAAGAAACTTTGTGAAAGAAGAAATCAATGTGTTTGCTCCTTGGTTGCAGAGTCGGCCTGAGAAACGACCCAACAAGCAAGTGATTAACCTTCTTAAAGGACAAGAATACGAAGTGGTGGAAGCAAAATATTTTAAAATTGCAACTCAATTGGACAGCTAGGGAAGAAAATCTTATCCAAACAGTCCGAAAGGTCAGAACATGGAAACGCATGTTCCTAGCCTTCTTCAAGTTCCACATCTCTCAATGCGTTTTCGAAGCCTTTACAGGCTTCCATTTGCATGGATGAAGTGCAAGGTTTTGTGAGCTACATGGATTGGCCATGACATACTCCTTAGTTGACTCTCCAATTAGGTTTTTGACCACCTAATGGAGAGGGCTAAGGATCACTTTCTATTTTAAGGCCTAGCTCATCCTAAGTCCCACGTTGGCTAACTACTGCTTCACTTTATAATGCTTGCTTATTTATGTGATGGTATGGCCGTTTGAAGAAAGGTCTTGGATGTACCCCATCTCCTCAGTGAAGACTCCTTGAAGAACTACTTGTACTTTTTACAAAAGAAAATTTATAGCTATACATGCATCTATGATAGAAAATTACTCTATTCATCTTCTTCTTAGCGAATCTACGATAACCATCATTCAATAAGTCATTTTATTAAAACACAAGCATATTTAAAGAAAAGAACAAATGTTACATTTGTTTGCATTTTGCTGAAGGATTCATGGATGAGTCTTTCTTCTGGTTAAAACATCCTTAATTTCTTCATTGCTTTCCTTAGTTTGTTATTGTTATTTTAGTCGTTACTCTGCTTCATTTTCATTTTCATCATTGTTTAATCTGTTTTCCCCTGTTCCGTGTTCTGAATTCAAGTTGAATCAGTAGTATTTTCTTTTGTTGTTCTGCATTGAATATTCTCTGTTTTTGTTCCTTTTTATGTCTTTGGATTTCATTTCGTTTAATGCTTTGGACCTTACTTGTCTTGCTCTTTTTTGTTTTAAATCATCTGATGTTTTTCTGTTCTAACTCCTCTAATGTTTTACAATTTTATGTCATCTAATGTTGGAGTCATTTACTCTGATACTTCTTCATATCGTCACCTAGTGTTTGTTCTTCTAGCCCTTACTTTTCAAGTTGAGTCGTCTAATGTCTGTTTGAGTAGTCTATTGCTTTGGCCTTTATTTCTTTGAGCTATTTCGTCTAGTTTTTTGTGTCGTCTAATGCATTCATTTTACATTTTACATTTTCAGTTAACATTCTTCCTGTCACATAATTCTCTTTTTCCTTCCATTGCGCTTATTGATTTCTAACTTCCGGCTTTCATCATTTTCATTTGTTTACGCTTTTAAAATCCCCCAATCTTTCTTTGAACTAAATCAAAAACTTCAATAGGTTTGTGTGTTCCTTGAAGTGATCTGAGATGGCCTCTATACTATATTAATTTAGGGGGAAACTCAAAAAACCAAAGACGATAATCAATTCTTCAAGAATCATAAAACTGAAAAGACAATTGAGACATTGCACGATTGATTACGTGGGGTGAGAGAAGAAGGTGGGCATGGTTTATGACGATGTATTATGGTTGTTTGGAACAGAGGCGTTGCCTGATTGCAACAAAAATATATAGAGAGTAATTATTTTTAATCAGAGGGTGTGTGAGTGAGAGACATCTGACAGGTAGTAATTTGCTTGCAAAAAGAAACAAGGAAGACATATACTATCACACTCAAATGTGTACTGTCTTTACATTAATATCACTTTTTCTTTTTCCCCATCTTAACTACTCTTAATATCATTTTCCATTTTAAAGTCGCGCTTCTGACAAGAACTTACCAATATAAATAACTTTTTAAAAAATTACCTAATTTTGTAAATTCTCCATAAATCTGCACCATTCTTGTAAATAAACCGACAAGAGAAGGTATGCTTTGTTCGTTTCTGAAGAAGTTTCGAGGGTCAACTCTGGTCTTCACGCGTGCCAATCTATTAAAATTGTTACCGAAATACTTAGTGCCCCAAATGCTGGCTTGGCTGAAGCTTGTGTAACCATTGTTGTTAATCCCAATGTCAAGGTCTCTATAATTCAGATATGCACTTCTTGGAGACTTTGAAACATAAGGCTCCGTATAATTGTACATTCTTCTAATCCAGTTGAGGTGCCTCTGTTCTGCCGCATCCCCTTTTTCTTGCCAATTCACCCCGTACTGAATGTGGAATATGTAGCCAGATCTGTGTGGAATTGGAGTTTCCGATTCTGAAATCTCATCCATCCTGCCTCCATAAGGAGTGAATTGAACGTAACCATGTTCAGCCTCATCTTCATAAAAAAAAGGCCATAATCCTTCTAACCCAACGTCTGGAATGGGATCTCTCACATAATCAGATTTTGCTTTGAAAAACGACAAACCGTTTAGCTGTGTTCTGTTCAGCAAAACATCGGTGGATTCACCGTTTGTGAATCCAGCCATGAAGAGAATTGATTCTATCCAACTCATCTCAATGCACTCTTCTCTCAACAAACCCAACTCTGGAAGCCTCTTTTGCACCAAGGGAATGAGGTCATCTGCAGGTCCCAGATACAAGGATTCAAACTGCGCTTGTACAGTTAGATTCCCATTTTTACTTGAATTTAACCTCCAAAAGTTGATCCTAATGGTTAGGTTCTTGTTAAGATTGTTTGCCACACGTTGCCACTTATGAATAATCCCCGTCGCATTTTCTTCCAACGTCCTTGCAACTTGGAACACTGTGACAGTAGATGGAACTGAAACCAGTCTTATCTTCCAAGCTACGATGACTCCAAAGCTTGCTCCACCACCACCTCTAATGGCCCAAAATAGATCCTCGCCCATTGTTTCTTTATCAAGGAGATTACCATTGACATCAACAATAAGAGCATCAATTACATTATCAGCAGAAAGACCGTATTTTCGCATCAAGAATCCATAGCCACCACCGCTTAAGTGGCCACCAACGCCCACAGTGGGGCAGATACCTGCTGGGAACGCTAGTGTATTACTTCTCTGACTAATCCTGTAGTAAAGTTCACCGACGGTCGCCCCAGCCTGAACCCATACAGTGCTGTTTTCTACGTCAACTTCGATTCCTCGAAGGTTTATGAGGTCAACGACGACAAATGGAACCTCAGCAACGTAGGAGAGACCCTCGTAATCATGACCTCCGCTTCGGATTCGAATCTGCAGGCCATGGCGTTGGGAGCAGATTATGGTGGCTTGAATGTGGGAAACGTCCAGTGGAGTCACAATGACAACTGGTTTTGAGGTTGCGTTGAAGAACCTAAGATTTTGAATTGAAACATCTAGGACAGAGGAGTATAAAGAGTTGGTTTGGGTGTAAACAACACTGGAGATTGAGTTGGTGACATAGGGATAATTGTAAAGGCATTGAACAAACTTTTCGTGAGAATCTGCTGAAGAAGGATCAAATGAAAATAAAAGAACAATGGTAGTAGCGAAAGTAAAATAGGAGCTTAGATACTTCATTTCTGTGAATGGTTTGTTGTTGACATGAGAAAGAGTAAAGTGGAGGCTTGAGTTTTATTTTGACATCACCTCTCGTGTCGGTCGAATTCTCTGCTTTTCTGTTTCGCTTAAAACAAAAGTGCAAGGATACCTCGAGTCCCGTAAAGAAAATTCGTGCCGTTTTTAAAAATCTAGACACAGTACGTTTATAGTTATATCTATCATTTTATATAGTTCACAAAATAAAATAAGTACTGTGATTTTATATCGCTTAAAATAAGTACATTTATAGTTATATCTATGATTTTATATTCGAAAATGATTTTTCTGATATATATTTTGTTGATATAATTGATAAATTATTAAACAGCTTAATTTTTTTTTCTTTTTTATGAAATTTATAAAAATAAAATAATAAAATTTTAGAATTTTTTTATCAAAAATATTTGTTTATAAACATTTGTTAAATAAAATTTTCTCAAAATATCATTTCTTTCCGTAGATATATGGGTTGAATGTTAGATCCGGGATTAGTTTAGAAGGAAAAATAGTACTTTAACACAACTTTTGAAAGCATATTCATCTGACACAAACTTTTAATAACATTATACTCAATACTTTAATTTATATTTTAATTTAATATAGTATTATTAAGAGCTTCTGTCAAATAAATGACAGCAGTGATGGATTTTTAGACGTGATGTCTCATTCAAGATGGTTAATAGAATCTTTTAGTGGATCAAGGTTTAACACAAACGACAATGCAAATTCATAACAGGGGTTAGGGGATTGGGTCACGATTGATTGATATCAGGGGTTGTTCAATGCTTACTTTTTTTATTTACAATATTTTAACTTCAAATATTAATATATATATATATTATTAAAATGTGAGTGGATATAGTTTTATTTATAGTTTTCCTACCTTTTAATAGCTGTCGGTAGGTAATCAAGATCCTTATGGAAGAAAAAGTTGTTTGCACGTTATGTTGAATGCATTTTTTATTTTATTTACGATATTTAAAACTTGACAGTATATTTTTATGAGAACCTCTTTCTTCATTTAAATAACAAACGTTACATTAATGAAACTTTTCTAATTACATGAATTTTATAAATTAACGATTATCATTAAATCATAATTATTTTATGGCTTAAATACCTTTTTAGTCCTCATTTTCGTAGTGTTTGTTGCGGATGATCCTCATTTTGACAGAATGTTTAAGATGGTCCTCATTTATACCGAATGTTTAAAATGGTTCTCATTTTCGTAATTCGTGTTTTATTAACGAAACATTGTACAGGTGGCACAGGTAGTAGGGTGTGTTACATGTATTGTATAGGTGTGGTAATTAACATTAATTTTTCAATTTAGGAGAAATTTTGCAATTAAGAAAATTTCTTCATCTTCGTCTTTCTTAAGCTCGGATTTGCAGAGGAAGCAGCTAATACTTGTCATTTCATCATTGGACTGCAGTTGCTCTCTTTATTTCAATTTTATAGATTGGACTTTAAAAGATTACACACAATAACGTGAACCCTATTACTAATTACAACCTCTTCTCAACAACCTTCAATGACTTCTCCAAATCATTAATCTGCCTCATTTGTGTCATGATGATGACATCCTTTTCATCAACAACACCATTTGAAAACATTGCAACTCACATTATTGGAACCACCACTCTGTAAATCAATAAACCAATTTATTATTAACACAAAAATAAAAACAAATTGTACCCAAAATTTTCTACCAATATTCTTTGGAGTTCTTGTCATCCTCAAAGTTGTCATCTCTCTGCAACTACAAATCTGGGTTAATCCATTTCTCGTTGAACCACCAACAGTGCACGAAGTGATACAACACAATTGCCTCCCAACGATTACAACCAGAGGTAAAGGAAGAAGATTGGGACCATAACATACCTATATAATAGGATTGCAGGAAGAAGAAGATTAACTGGAAAATTGAAATGAAGAGCGCAAATGCAATCCAATGATGAAATGGCAAGTATTAGTTGCTTCCTCTGCAAATAATTCGAGCTTAAGAAAGACGAAAATGAAGAAATTTTCTTAATTGCAAAATTTCCCATAAATTGAGAAATTAACGTTAATTAGTCATATGTAAAGTATACGTAATACACTCTAATACAAATGTGCCACATGTACACTGCTTCATTAATGATTTAAATGGCGTTACAGTAAAGGACTAAATAAAACACGAATTGCGAAAATGAGGACCATTTTAAACATTCTGTCAAAATGAGGACCATCCGCAACAAACAGAAAATGAGAACCAAAAAGGTATTTAAGCCTTATTTTATTTTCTACCAAAATTCGAAATACTATAATCAGATCATAAGTATTTTTAAGATTGTAAATAAAATGGTGGAGAAGAAAAATCACATTATATATTTTTGTGATTTAGAATTTAATAAATACATTGAATAAAACATTACCAGCAATAAATCCCCTTTTGGGAGCGCGAAATTGGTTTTGGAACGTGTTCGGTTTCACTGATACGAAAGGATATGGGAGTGAAGATTTGAGAGATGGATGTATCATTTCATCCACGATAGAAAGGAGAGATAAGCGAGTATAATCAGAGTATAATGAGTACTTTACCAAATTATCCTTCGATTTTTGCCAATCCATGTGCGTTTGGGGTGTGATGGTCGACGAAAAGGGTGGTCGACGAAAAGGGTAACCGTGGTTGAGTTATGGTGTTGCAGTGGTGTTGTGAGAGGTGTTGTGGTGCTGTGTGTTGGGACTGGCACCGGTGTTGTATGTTATAGAGGGGATGCACTAGTGTTGTGTGTTATAGAAGGTGATGGCACCGGTTACGTAACCGGTGCCTTGGTTTCTGAATGAGTGACACTGGTTACCACACCGGTGTAATGGTTTTATTTTATTTTTTAATTGTTTTTTACTTTTTTTACTTTTTTTTACTTTTTTTTTTTTTTTTTTTTTTTTTTTACTTTTTTTAATTGTTTTTAACTTTTTTAAAACTTTTTTAAAACTTTATATAAATTTTGTTTAAAATTTAATTGTTTAATTTTCTTTTAAAATTTAATTGTATAATTTTTTTTACATTCATAAAAATTTAATTTTTTTTATTTTAAAATTTTATATAATTGTAATATTTTTTTAATTTGTAATAATGAATTATAATTATTTTTATAACATCAAATTACAAAATCATTCTCTTTTTCCATCAAGGATATTTTGGTAACTTTTTAATTCATCTATTTTTACACTTTATTTTATCTATCACATCAATCAAATCTTTCACTAACTTTTATAAAATTTATCTCCAAATTCACTCATTTTAGTCTCTAAATCCAGTCAAAAAAATACAAAAATCCATTCACCAAAATCTATACAAATTTATCTTCGTACTCTCCCTCATATTCATCACCCCAAAGACACTTAAAAGATAGTAACATAAATTTGTTGCAAGATATAAATATATTTTTGTAAAAATAGGCCGTGCAGGTCAACTAAGATGAAGTAATATATTTTAATTAGTAATCTCAAAAATTACTTTATGTGAAAGATATATATTGTTTATATGGAGAGAATTATCATATTATACAATTATTACACTCTTGTTGATGTCAAAATCAATAATAAATAAATACGTTAATAATTAAATGTTTATTTGTATATTTAAATTATATATATATATATATATATAAGGTTTTAAATAATTTTATCAATACAAAATTTTATAAACATCTATAATAATATATGAAATGGATATCCTCTTTTGTATTCATATTTGATTATTTCATTTTTATTCTTAATTATTATTTAAAATTATTATTTATAAATAATTTATTTTTAGTCATTTCATTTTAAAAATCATCCAATTATTTTAAACAAAAAATTTATATATATATTTTATTTTTTTAATTTTATATTTAATAACTATTTTAATTATTAATTATATATTTTTTATTAATTTAACTTATACAAATTAAAAAATACGAAAATACATGCGGAACTGTCTGTATTTTCGATAATAATAATAAAAGAGAAGAATTTCCGGTAGACATATTCACGTGTTTAAACTAGAGTCAAAGAGATTGTAGCTGGCATATCTTGCGTTTTGCGTCAAGTCAAAAAATGTGTTTGAATTATATAGCAGTTTATACAAATTATTGGTGTATTGACATTCACTCTCACTTACGTTTAAACGAGAGCCAAGAAGAATGTAGCTGGCATATCTTTAATGATGTCTAACATTTAATTAATAAATTTAACTAATTATATTAATTTAGTTTTAACAAATAATATGGGTTGACATATACTTTATTAGGGCAATCAACTATTTTAAAATTTAATTTAATTATTTGTGATAGTTTTAAATATTGGTTGTAAATATAATTGATCAGTATATAAAATAATCAGTTTGTTATTAGGTCGACGGGTTAAGGAACTTTTAAGTGTGTAACCAGTAACGAATCTTCGGTCAATATTATGTGGGTGTCAAAATTTTGATGAAATTACTTTTTTGAATATTTTTTCTTTTAAAAAATATTAAGTTGGTCATCTAGAATTTTTTTAGTTTCAATTTGGTTTTGATTTTTTAAAAATTAATGCAATTTGATTTTTTTTATTAAATTTCTTGAAGTAGAACAAGAATTTTTCATCAAAACTAACATTAGGATTATGTCAATACACCAATAAAGCAAATTATCCTTATTTACTACTTCAATTTTGATGAAAAATCCTTAATTCGATTTAAGAAATTAAAGAAAAAAAAGATAAAATTGCATCATTTTTTCAAGATCGTGACCAAATTGAGACTAAGAAGACTGAAGTACATTTTTGAACAAAAATAGAAGCCTAAAGAGTAGTTTCAAAATTTTTATATAAATTAGTAAAAAAATTATATTTACTTCTTTTATAATAATAAAAAATAATAAAATAATAATTATGTTATTATTATAATTATAAAATTAAATATAAATATTTTTTATAATTTTATTATAATTAATTTCCATTTATAATGATTAAGTTTAAAATAGTAATCAAATAAAAGATAGTTAAATCAAATCAATAATATTTTAAAAGAAAATATTAATAAAATAATTATTTTTATTTAAAAAATATTTAAAAGGTAAAATTAAAAAATAAATATGAAAAAAAAATCATTTCCTTATATATATATAGATATAAATGTATACAAGAATTCAATGTTTTACATCTAATCTCAACAAATAGAAATTGCTCTCCATGGTAGAGAACCTAGGGTTTTACAAAATTGAAGAATATGGAAGAAATTGGAACCATAAAGTAGAAACAATCCCTCTCCCAAGGTTCTTGAATACTGCTCCATGCTCCACTTGCGCCTCCCATTCGCATCTCCGCCTCCAATTTTGTAGCCCATCATCCTCTCAAACCCAAAAGGGGTAAAACCTCCATGGATGAAGAAGGAGACCCAAGAAAGAGAAGGGAGAGTTTCCCAACACTCCTAATAGCCTACAAGAGTCTCTCCCAAGCACCCAAGGTGTTTCTATTCGTGAAAAAAGAGGAATCCCCTAATACTCTCGTAGAAACATGATTAAATAACCATATTCGCGTATTGGGGTCGATATTCTCGTCCAGCGGCTTCACACTCGCCCATTGAGGCCTAAAATCGACGTTCTCGGACATGTAACTCGCTGGGCGAGCCATATTTTTGCCCAACGACTTATATATTGCAGTTCTTGTCTGTCATTTTCACCCAACGAGCTACCATCTCGCCCAGCGAGTGACCCTGGCGCCCAATGGTCATTTTTTGGCCTTCCAAGGTTGGTCCAAGGTCGTATATACATATAGGCGAGTCCTTTCTCGATGTTTGCAGTGCTGGACTTGATCTTGGTGCCCCTTGACATGTGTATTTGTGTAAAAGTCAATCTTTCATGTCCAATCATGCTTCCTTGAGTTTCAGCTTATTTTCCTCCACCAGAATTGCTTCCTATTGTTTTATTTCACACACTCATAATAGAGATTAGAAGTAAAAAAGCATAAAACAACTAAAATACGAAACAATGTAAAAACAACATAAACTAGAGGATTAAACAAGATAAAAGTTATGTAGGAGTTGATTTTATTCACAAAACTTAACATCAATAAAAGGTAGAAAACATGCTTGTATCTAGGAATAAAACTTGGTTCATTAGTAATCCTAGATTCTTAAAACTAATGCATGATTTCACTTGTTGATGATTTAAGGAATTGAAACTTGATGAGTGATCATAGGCTCAAAGGCTCTAAGAATAAGATTTGAGTATTCTTGTGAATTGATTTTAATATGAATATGGAATTGGGATAATTTAGAATGCATGAGAATGAAATGGTTGAAGTCTAATCTTGACAAATTGTAAATACACTATGTTAATTTCTTGTTGCACACCAACTGTATCATAAAATACAAAAACAATTTTCATTTTGTTTGTGTGAACTTTGTCTCTAATTGAGTCGTGAATTGTGAGAGTTGTCATGTGTTGCACAAGTCCCTTGGGAAAAAACGATAAAATACTTATTACTTATTATGTGCGACCGGTGCACTTGCCATATTGGTTTTTCACTAACAGATGTTATCTTAGTTGTTGTCATTAAATGTTAGTGTACATGGGTATCATGGGTATTTATCGACCCCATCTCACTTACATAGAATGTTCTAGATTTTTACTCATGTAGAATGCTCTTGATTTTTTTTCCTTCTATTTTAAGCCTTTCTACAATATTCTAGATTTTTCATTAAATTTCTATAATTCTATCTTAGACTTTTCTATATTATTGTATGTTGTTGAAGAATTTACATTCTACTTTAATAAAAATAAATTACCAAAAAAAAAAAAGAAGGGAAAGTAGATGAAACATATAACTTATCATTTATAATTAATTATCCATAAACTAGCTTCAATAATTCTACAACTAAAATAATATATCTAAAGTACTAAAATATGATTCTACAATCACTCCAACACACTAGCAACACCCATCTTTTCTACTACAACACCAACCTCCACCAAGGAGACGTTGTAGTCGGCACGTATTGTGTGACAACCATCGAATCACCATAGCAATGGACACCTATATATCTTGAGCCTCTGTAAGATGGTGAACTCATGCCACTCACTCCAGTGACAATATATTTAATTACTTTACTTTTTCTAAGTATCATTAAAACAATGTCTTAAGTTAGGGGCACATTAGAAAAAGTAAATGAACAATTCCTTCTTGTATTAGCAAATTAATCCAATCCAATCCAAAACATGAAGCAAGCATGTGAAAGTGTTCACAGTTTTCTAACATTGGGAAGAAATCTTCATATATCTCTATGTAGAAATCCTAAAGTTACCCGTGAAAGTAACCTTATCGTGACTATAGATTCCTAAGATCCATTGAACAGTAAGGTTAGTGATTTTAAATCATAAAGCGAAGTGTATAAGCAAATGCGAACAGTTCAAAAAGCACATCTAAAGCAGATTTCAAAAGCTAAGTTCAAATTACGTGATTCTGCTATTTCTAATAAAAAAACATTTAAATTTAGATAGATGACCATGCATCTTCTAAAATTCAGCATATTTCTATACTGAACCGGTGTTGGTGTGCAATGGCAAGTCTCAATTAATGAAACTAAATACATTGAAACGAAGTTAGATGAAAAATGTAAAAGAAGTAATATAACTGTAGAATTGAATGCAAACATGAATAAGAGTAGAAGTAGAAGAAAAAAAAAATAACATGGAGTACCATATTTATATGAACCAAAAGAAAATCTCGAAGAATTCTCCCACACCAAGCCTACTGTACAATCATGGCAATGAAATAACCTCTCAAGAAAAGCTCATAATTCTAAGAAAACTAAAAAAATCATAAAATATCAAAGTAGGAGTGAGAAAAAAATACTTCACCCGTCCAAACCCATAAAACCCGAAATGAAAAAAATGATTTGGTTAATGAATAAATTTATATGAAAAAAAACATGACCTTTGTTCTGATACCAATTGTTAGATCGAACGTTTATCATTAGGTCAAAAGTTATAATTATTAGTCAAGATGTAACTCTTTTTACTTAAAAGTGTAACACAAGCCCAAGCGTCACGATTCATTCGATTGTGACCTGATCCACTTGACCTCCGTTACGAGATGCTACCTACAACATTAACTCTCAACATTAACCCGGGTTGTTAACTTGTGGTGTGAATGTTAGAGTAGGTTAAAGGTATATTGTTTAATGATTTTACATTGAATTTGATCATGAACTCCAACTTAGTGAATTCTCTACCATATCACTAATCTCAATATTTTACATCCCTTTCTCTAATTTTATAGTTATTTTATGCAAATTCCATTCTTTTCATTATTTTAAAAGCCTCTTAGCCTAAATTCAATAAATAATCATAATTCAACTTAATCACCCCAACCTCTTGGAGAAATGATATTTGTAGTTTTTATTTGTATTACTTGCACAATTAGATACACTTGCCAATTGTGTAACAACAAGTGAATCAACTACCAATAGTAGGTCACACAACTTTCCATTTTTTGCCTCTTAGAGTTCTTGACATGTTATGCATGTAAGTGTACTAATTGCCTCATGTTCCAGATCATTAGTTCAACTTTGGCTGGTTCTTTTTCACTTATTCCAGCATGGCAACAAGTTTATCTCAGTTGCACCATGGTAGCACACTTTAGATCCATCTTGACAACAAATTCTTGGCATTTTGACAACATGAAAACAACTCCAACTCATTTAGACATCATGGCAACAACAACTTCCCTCACTCCCAAAGGGCAGAACAACTCATCAATTTTGTGGATTAATGTCTTTTGTAGCTTTCGTTAGCTAACACAAGATTTGAAAATCAAATACAAAAAGTCAACATCGGATCAACTTTGGTCAAAGCTTGTTAACTATGTATTCTTGGTCAAATTTCTTACATAAATCATTGTTAGTTAGGGTTGGAAATAATTTACTGAACTGCACTGCAGTATTAAAAACTGTAATGAATTGAAAACTAATTTACTTGAACTGAGCTAAAAAATAGTTCAAACAAACTGAACTGACATGTTTTTTCTAAACTGAAATATTTTTTGTTCTAACAAATTAAATTGTACTTAACTAAACTACAATATGAACTAAACTTGACTATTATGAACTAAATTTTGTTTGAACTGCATTATTTTTAAATTAAATTGCATTACTTTTTGAATAGAATTACACAATTTTTGAATTGAACTGTACTATTTTTGAGCCACACTATACTCACTAGTGCAGTAAGGGCTTTTTGCCCTGATTATTTTCCTCATTTTGCCTCGGGTCCGAAACCGAGGCATATTGGGACGAGGCCAAAACGGGGTGCCTTTTGGCCTCGGTTGTTACCCGAAGTCATATAGTCCCTTTTATGCCTCGGTTGTTGGCGAACCGGAGCCATATGGTGTCTTTTCTGCCTTAGGTCAGCTAGGACCGAAGCCATAAACACACCCAAACAACCTAATCTGGATTCTACAATCTTCACGCTACTTATTTAAGTAATGAATGTGTAGAGAAAAATTAAATGATCAGATGATGCGGCGACATAAGGTAATCTCATCACCCACGGAGAGCTGGAAAATCTCGATCCTTGAATCTTGTCCCAAGTACTTGTTCAGCTCCAACACATAGATGCGAAGAGGCTTAATGTAATCCATCAACAATGCATCAGGAGGCGCAGCCACAGATCCAACCCATAGGGTGTTGTCATATCCAATCAGACCTCCCACTTTCACTAGATCAATTACTCTCTTGTGATAGTTCAAGTAATTGTTCTTATCACCATCCACAAAAACAAAATTGAACGTTCCCTTCTTATTCTCCTGCATAATTGACACAGTTGATTTAACTATCAAGGATAGACTAATTCATGAAACCAAAACAGTTCCTTTTTCTTCTTTTTTCTAAATTAATACACAAATTGAGATGGTGAGAAACAGTGAACGCACATTTTTTAAGAAGCTCGTCAGAAAAGGAAGAACATGTCCTTCTTTGAAGTTGATCTTGTGAGCCACACCAGCTTTTTCAATGATGGAGGTTGGTGTTGTCGGCGCCGACGAGGAAGAAGAAGCGACCTGTCTCGTATAGGAGAGGAACGAGGAAGAAAGTCATGTTGGTCCAACATCGCCAAAATGCCCATATCTGGCAGCGTTTGAGCCCCCTGGTTTCAGCCCCTCCTTCATTTTGCATTTCAGCCCCCATTTTCAACAAACCCTAAAAGCTACATATAAAATTTAATCAAGGAAACAGGAAATGGAGGTGGAGGAAATGGAGATGTAGCGAACCAGCAGTGGCGGCAATGTGACGGTGGCCGGAGCAGTGTGGTGACAGTGTCGGTGGAGGTGCAGGTTGCGGGGAGAGAGAAGAGAGAAATGGAGTTGTAGAGAGAAATGGAGAGTGCGGGCAAGAAGAAAAAGAAAAAGGGGTTCACGTTTTGGCACCGGTCATCTGTCACCCGAGGCCAAATATGTGAGTTTTTGGCTTCGATTCTCCGCAACCGAGGCATATACTACCTTTTGGCTTTTGCTTCAGGTTTTCTGTGAATCGAGACATAAAAGTTAGGTGGAATTGCAAAAATGCCACCGCACCATTATATGCTTCGTTTTTTTAATAACTGAGGCATATAAGACGAGTTAAAAACAATAATTTGTACTAGTGACTATTTTTGAACTAAATTACATTAATTTTGAACCAAATTATAATATTTTTGAACCGAAAATTTTGATTATTTAACTAAATTATTCTACTAAACATAGTATTTCAATTAAAAAAACAAAAAAAAATAGTATTTACCCATTTCATTCGTAATATAGATTTCCCATAAACTAAATAAAAAGACATAAAAATAAGTAAATAAAAAAAATATCTCTAATTAATAACATATTTTCAAATATAAAACTAAGAAGACATAAAGATTATATTCTCAAATATAAGTTGCATTATAGAATACAACTAGACTCCGATCTAATTGTTGAATAGATAAAAATGAAATAATTATTCGTCCAACATAATTAAAATTAAAATATATTTTTATAATTATACTGACATTGGATAATAATTTGAAGAGTTAATTTATATTTACTATGCAAAGAAAAGTTATTTATTCAATGATTCAATTGACAGTATTCAAACAATGACATGCAATTTTAAATTAATTTCAAACTAATTGAGCTCATCTATACGATATAATATAGGTACACATTTCTACCCTCTCTAGTAAGTTATAGGTATATTTTAAAACTTCATAGAACATTTTTCACACAAATATTTCAAAGAAAGTATCATTTCCAAATACAAATGTTCATAAACATATTAAATTTAAGAATTTTTTAAAATAAACTCTCCTTAAAAAGGTTCACGCAACATAATAAATATCTTAAAACTAAAAATTAATATTACATAATATATTAAAATAAAAAATACGGTGATATACCAATATTTATATTTATTATATTAATTTTAATATTTTAATTACTTTTTAAGTTAAGAAAACTTTAATACAAATAAAAATTATAAAATTGTTAGTTGTCACAAAACTTAACTGCTATTTTTTCGTAAATTTTAACATAAAAATAATATTATATAATAAAATTCATTCAAAATAAAATAACATTTTACACGAATTTTTAAATTCCTTTTAATAAATTAAATATAAATATTTATATTTGTTCTGGAAAGAGAATAAAGAAAATAAAAAATAAAAGAAAAAGCTAAAACAAAGATAAAAAAAGACTTTCCAACGAAAATGCAAAACATAACATATAACACACAAAACCCATAATCCTAACAGTTGACCATAATACCACCCTAACACAAAAAAGTTTTTAACATTCGGTATTTTTGGCTTTTGATGTCTGTTCAAACTCCAAAGTTGTATTGGATGACGTCAATTAACGTTGTAATGCAAACCTGAAGTCCAAGGGCGTCAATTATACAAGATCTGACGTCTTTTGACATGTGGTAGTACAGTACTAGACGTCAAAAGCTGCTATTTTTTCCTTTTAATTTTTGTTGTATTTACAGTTTTCCCACACCTAAAAAATAGAAAAATTCCAGCATAGTTCACAAATATTCTACAAATTTAAATGAAACAAACATAACAATCAAACGAAGACAAAAAGTGATAAGAAAAACTTGTTCAGACAAATTTCCTAAAATCCATACAAAAGTTTTTCCAAGATAAATAAAATAAAGGGAAACATAACCAAAATCACATACAAATCAAGCATACCAAATTCAATGAATATAATTCAATACCTATTCAATATTTGGTATGAATCCAAACCTTGAACGATGATACAAATCAAGCATACCAAATTCAATGAATATAATTCAATACCTATTCAATATTTGGTATGAATCCAAACCTTGAACGATGTTGCAGGGAACTAAGCACCTCAAGCCTCCTTGTCGTCGTTGTGAAAGACTCACTAGTGTTTGTGGAGGAGTTGTCATCGACAATGGAGAATGGAAGACAACGCGTCGCTAAAAGGAACATGCATTTGGGTCAAATGAACCACAAACTTCCTTAGGTGATAACGTGAAGCAGTAGGGAGCATTGTCGCAGTAGTGAGGGAGTCTTGGAAGAGAGATCCCGAAGAAACAATGCAGGGAAACTAAGGTCGTGTTGATGTTTTTAAGCAATGTGACGTTGGATAAGTGCTAGATCTGACATCCTTCAACGTTTGCTGGTAAGGATTTGACGTCCTTCAACATCTGTTGGTGGGGATCCGACGTCCTTTGACGTCTACTGGTGGGGATCTAACGTCTGCTGGTGAGGATATGATGTGTTTTGACGTCTACTAGATGGGGTCCGACGTCTTTCGACGTCTGTGGGAAAGGGACCAAATGTCCTTCGACGTTTGTGGGAAGGGGTTCTAACGTTAACTTTGACATTATAATTACAAAAATGCCACAAATCATTTTTTACGTTGGTTGTTTTAGGAACTGATATTAAAATGATAACATTAAAGACCCATTTTGCACTAGTGCCAATATCTCATTTGTGGTGTTTTTTTTTTCACATTTCCTATCACGTCAATGGCCTACTTAATACAGTTTAAATAATAATCAGTTAATTTGGTATTAAAACTGAATTGTTTTATAATACAGTCCGATGATTATTATAAATAGTTTAGTTTGTTTTAACTTTGTTAATATTCAATTAGAATAGGCAAATTTTATACGAAATTATTGAATACAAAATTTACGTAAGTACAAGCTAGAAAGTAAGCAAAAACTATCTAAGCATATTACAAAGCTTATCTAATGCATCTAATGACTACTAAGCTAAGTGAGTAAAATCTACCAATTTAAGAAACTACACTAGAAAAAGATGTAAAAAACCCTAATTAAGCTAATTTTATAAAATCAACTAAAAGACTCTTTAAATTAAATCTAAGCTAAAAATTACTAATTAAGCACTTAAACTAACCAAAAATAATACCAATGGACATAAAAAGTTTAAAATTTAGGGATTTATCATACCACCTCATTGGAACTATTGCACTCTTGGAGAAGAAAAAAAGTAAAACCACAAACTCTCTAAAATCATAAAAACGATTACCTATGAACAAATATACATATGTTACGCTCAATTATTCTTGCTCAAAATCATAAATGACAAAAAGAGACACCTAAACTAAGTTTCAAAACTTTTAACCATTAAAAAAACTTAAATCAATGAAATCAAGTAACAAACAATCAAACTCAATTGCACAAACCAGAATAACATCCCTAGGCTACATGTCACAAAAGCGATAGTTCAGTGTCAGAAAACAATACGCTTTTTGAAATGGATAATGATAGAATGACCTTAATTTTTTATCGTTTTCTTACCCAGTGACGTGGTATTTGATTTATTTTAATTTTTAATTTTTTTAACTACTATTACTTGTCAAGTGAAGGTTGTTGGAGTATCACGCGCGTGAAAGAGAGTATGGAAAAAGCAGGCGGTTGTATAAAAAAAAGGTTTGAAGTGACCTATGAATGTGGTTTTTTTTTTTGTTCTTTTTTCCCAAATCTCAATTAACAAAGTAACATTTAGGGTCTTTGTGAAAAATAAAGGAATCGTGGTTTGAAAGAGGGAAAGCTTGTTAACGGAAAACCATTTCTGGAACAGTTCGATGCCCACTCAAAATGAAGATTGTCTATCGTTCAACAAGGATCGATGCCCACTCATTAAACCCAAGTTCGAATTTTTGTGATACATTCATTTGATGGTTTTCCTTTAAGGCAGTGAAAGGAAGAAAACTTGTTTATGTTGGTAAATTGTTCTTTTGGGGCTTTTATTTGTTTGCTGTGAATCAAATATCATTTTCATTTGGTTAATGTACGAACTGTTATTTGAAGTGAAAATGTAGGAAACATATAGTTTTGAATAATTTGTCTTGGTGTTTAAGGCTATTAATTTACTTTGTCGTTGTAGTTGATCAAATAATAACCCTGTCATATCTGTTGTTCAAAAACTAAATCTCAGAAAGACACTTATTGAAGTGTAAAAAGTCAGTTCCTGTACCATATATTCATGGGCTCTGTTTGAGTTATGAATGTTAGCATAAATTTAATGATCTTCAAAGTTAAAGTTATGGAGTCCACTTCAGTTGAAAATTATTTTGCACATAAATAATTTCATGAAATAATAGTTTTGGCACCACGGGTGTTCAAAAACTAAGTCTCAGAACAACACTTATTGAACTGTAAAAAACCAGTTCATGTACCATATATTTGTGGGCTCTATTTGAGTTACGAATGTTAGCATAAATTGAATGATTCTTCAAAGTTAAATTCAGTTGAAAATTGTTTTGCACATAAATGATTTAATGAAATAATAATTCTGGCAGCACTGTTGTTCAAAAACTAAGTTTCTGAAAGACATTTATTGAACTATAAAAAATCAGTTCTTGTCCAATATATTCGTGGGCTTTATTTGAGTTATGAATGTTAGTACAAATTGAGTGAGTATTCAAAGTTAAAGTTATGGAGTCCACTTCAATTGAAAATTGTTTTAAACATAAATGATTTCATGAAATAATAATTATGGCAGCACTATTGTTCAAAAACTAAGTCTAAGAAAGACACTTGTTGAATTGTAAAAAAATCAGTTCTTGCCCATATATTCGTGGGTTCCATTTGAGTTATGAATATTAGCATAAATTAAGTGATCTTCAAAGTTAAATTTAAAGAGTGTTGTTCACTTGAAAGATATTTACCACACAAATCACTTCATGAAATAATAATCCTAGCATGTCTGTTGTTCAAAAACTAAGTCTCAGAAAGACAATTATTGAACTGTAAAAAATCAGTTCATGTATCATATATTCGTGGGCTGTATTTGAGTTATGAATGTTAACATAAATTGAGTGATCTTCAAAGTTAAAGTTATAGAGTTTAGTTCAGTTAAAAATTGTTTTGCACATAAATGATGTCATCAAATTGTAACCCTGGTATTTCTGTTGTACAGAAACTACATCTTAGAAAGACAATTATTGGACGATAAAAAAACAGTTCCTGAATCATATACTCATGCGGGCCATTTAAATTATGAAAGTTAACATAATTTCAATTCACTTGAAAGTAAAACTTATGGAGTCCAATTCAGTTCTAAATTGTTTTGCACATAAATGATCTCATCAAATAGTAACCTTGATATGTTTCTTGTACAAACTCTGCATCTTAGAAAGACAGTTATTGGACGATAAAAAAACAGTTCTTGAACCATATATTCATGGGGACCATTTGAGTTATCAAAGTTAACATAATTTTAGTTCACTTGAAAGTAAAACTTATGGAATCCAGTTCAGTTGATAAATGTTTAGCACGTTAATGATTTCATCAAATAATAACCCTGACATGTCTGGTGTACAAAAACTATATCTTAGAAAAACAGTTATTGGACGCTAAAAAATTAGTTCGTGATCCATATATTCATGGGGACCATTTGAGTTATGAAATTTAACATAATTTTAGTCCACTTGAAAGTAAAACTTATGGAGTTCAATTCAGTTGAAAGATGTGAACCACACAAATCATTTAATGTAAAAATATGGATGCACTGATTGTTGTCCAAAGAAATAGAAATGGACACTAATTCATTGCACTTACATGATTGTTGTCCAAAAAATGGTCTTAAACAACACATATATTGTATCCAAAAAAGCAAGTACAAGACAAAATATAGGTTTATGCTATAGTGTGTGAATTGTAAAATATCAAATATCATTAACAAACAAAAACCATAGAAAATAGAATGTGTTTGTCAATGTCATCAGGCTTGAATCATGTGAACGGCTTTTCCAGCAAAAAATGTGTTGTCCATGGAACTTACTCCCTACAAAAAAAATATAACTAGTTATGTTATGTTTGATGTAATGGATTTGAAATTCCAATTTATATGTTGCATTGTACAAAAGCAAACACATAACAACCACTCAAACCCAATAAATTGAAAAACAACTTATCACGCTAATTCCACATAACAAAGTCAATAATCCTAAAATCAATCTACCACAAAATTTCAAAAATCAATTTAATGAACAAGAGGAGAAAACAAAATACCCTAAAATACAACAATGAACAACTTCCCTTCCTTACACTGCCTCAACGGTCACCCACAACGAACAAACAACAACTGCGAAAACGTCAAGCTACCCTCAACAAAAAAAAAAAAAAATCAAAATTTTCAATGGTATCAAGGGTTCACGAACAAAAAAAATCAAGATAAACAATTTCAACGAAATAGTACCCACGTCGTTCGTGTTTCACAGGGTTAATAAAGACCACAAAGCAAGAACATTATTCAAAAAGAGAGATTTGAAAAAACCTTCAACAAAGACGTAAAATCGATGACAACAGAAGAACCATGACTTGAATGACCCAACCTTCAACGAAACGCTTCATTTGAGAAGCCTTCTCTCTTTCAAACCTTCAAAGCCCAAAAATTTTTGTTACTCTACAAAGCATTTCGCGAAGAAGGAGGGAAAATATTTTTGAGGGTTGAATTTATTTCTACTGAACCGCCTATTTTGTTTCACACGAGCGTGCACCTTCAATTGTTACATCCAAACAATTTTCAAAAATTATAAACTTAAAAAACATGCTGCCACGTCGAAAAAAAAAAGTAAAAAATTAAGGTCATTATTTTATTATCTTTTTTAAATCATGCCATTACAAGGAAAAAACCTTCATTAAATGTGCAACGACTTTATCACCTTGTGGTGACATGTCCAACAATCACAGAGATTCAACGTTAAACTCGGTCAAAAAAAACCCTGATCTAAATTGTTGTGAAAATGCAACTTTAAATTAATTAATTTCCTATGTTGAAACTTGGAGAATGATAAAACGTTCATCTAGCAACACGGTCCACCTGCACCTGCACCTTAATTTTGGCTTTTTAGCTTGGGGACTTACATACCTACTTGGCCTTTGGGTATTCAACCTGAAATACTTGGATCTCGAAATATTGGGAGCAAACCCCGCAGATATTCAAAACTAATTATATTCTTAAATTTTGTTGTCGAACAACTCAAATATATTGATATAATATAAATAATTTATTATCTTCACAAATATTCTAAGTAACAAAATATGTTTTATATCTATTGTCATTATATATGGGCCCAAAAAACCTATTGCTACATTATATCATCAATTCTTTTTCATCATTCACTATACGATACCATATACCATACTCCCTAAATTCTTACTAACTTGATCGCTTAAGAGTCTTGTTGAGGTGAATCTCTCCTCGGTTTGCCTGGAACTTCAACTTCGAAAATTCTTTCTTCATTCCCAATAAAAATATTTGGTGTCTATTGTAGGGCTTGAGTAAAGCTATTCTCGGACCATTTTGCTACTTACTCGAAGTTAGACTTAAAGCATCAAAACTATCATGTCAAGAGATGGATACCTATAATCATCTCTCTCAAAACTCAAATGGAAGCACTCCTTCCAAGAAATAGAAGAATATTCGATAATTAGTAAATGATATGCACGTGTGAAAAAAATTGATAATTAATATATTATTTTAAAACTATAACGAAAATATTTATTATCCACCTTAATATTTATATAAAGTATTATAAAATTACTATAATAAAATATTATTTAAACTAATAAATATTATTACGAAAGTTTTCTACAATAGTAATAGAATCATTATAATAATAATAATAATAATAATAATAATAATATATTATAATAATATTATTAAAAATATAAATATAATTAGTAGAATAATATTTTTATTATAAAAATAATAATGGTTTTAGTATTAATTTTGTTATTATAAATTTATAATTATTATAGCTAACATAAAATTATTATTTAAATAATGTATTTTAAAAATTAATATTTTAATTTGTAAAAGGTACTAAGATATAAATAAATAAAATGATAGAGAAAAAAGATTTCAAACAAGCATCATTATGATTTTTGTTATCGAACATAAGCAGTCTTATTCTCAAGCACGTACCTTTTCAACAGCGAAGCCAAAATGAAATGTTTAATTATAATTTTTCTTTGCCTTTTATGTTATATTCTCATATTGGTTGGTGTGATATTGATGAGGGATTTTGTATTTCTGTTATAAGACAAACCCCAGTAGATGATCTAGCTTGTCACTTGTTTCTGTCTTCTGCCTTTTCCTGCAAACTGGGTCTTCGTGGATGAAAATGTCTCATAATTCCACTATTTTATTGGTTCTGATTGACCTTGTTATAAGGATAAGAAATGTTGAATGCTCCTTTTGTTGTAAAAACATGTGGTTCAGAGGAAGTCTTTTGGTTTCACTACTCTTGGACCTTTCTTTCCCACTTGTTTATGATAACATTCTCAGTTTATGATATATGATAACCCTCTATTGGTGAAGTTATGCAATAAATCATTGTTACTTGCACTATTCTTTGTTAACACTTGCATTTGTTGGTTAGATTTCTCAAATGTAACATGAACAGATTCATTTACAGTCAATATCTTTTGTTGTATGCTCTTCGTGAATGACTCCTTATTCAATAATTACCTTAATATGTTTTTGCATTAACTTGTCAAAAATATTTTTTATTATTATAATATAAAATACTTACATCTCTAAGATGTCCTGTATGAATTTTAAGAGTATACTTAATTAACACACTATTAAGTACCTAAGATACATTATTAACGACATCACCCAAAACATAAAAGTAAATATAGAAAGGGTTTTTTTTCCCTTCTAGGCAGATCAGTCTTCAATATTATGGAAGTAGGCAGGTTTTTAAAAAATTACGAAAATGGGCAAAACGTTCTGGGGGTGCACGTTTTTTGGGTGAAGAAATCGTGTAACCCCAAACGTTTTCATGGTCAAGCGGGTCAAAGGGCGAAATCGTGTGGAGGGTGCACTTTTTGGCTCAGTAATCGATTACAGTATGGTGTAATCGATTACTGCATGTTGTAATCGTGCAGGGGGTACTTTTTCGTTCTGTAATCGATTACCGCATGCTGTAATCGATTACAACATGCGTTGCAGTTTTCTGGGTGTAATGTAATCGATTACGAACGAAGTGTAATCGATTACATGCGTGATTTAAAAAAAAAACGTTAACAAACATTTTAGTGGATAGGAAAGCAATGATATATGACAT
>Ga0209589_1004614_pt1 | contig 23691 bp, 9 predicted proteins | sample CowpeawhiteBW_FD_187525 | JGI IMG/M metagenome (GOLD analysis project Ga0209589, IMG submission 187525) | Root nodule microbial communities of legume samples collected from California USA - Cow pea white BW (SPAdes) (version 2) | ecosystem: Host-associated > Plants > Roots > Nodule | place: USA...
ATATTATATATATATATATATATATATATATATATATATATATATATATATATATATATATTATATTATATAAGTTATGCTTATTGAGAGATTGTGATTCCATATATGATATTGGTCTTATATATATAACGTAATTGATACCATTTTTACCTCAAAACCTTGAAACAATAGAATTATGAACATTTCATCTTATATAGTGTTATATGGTATATTGTTCTCCAGATGTATGGTGACCCATTTTTGTTATGGTTATGCGGCCAGTTACTTTAAACCATTTCTATTGACTGTGATATCACTGTTGAGTTTATATATTTTTCATATAAGTTATGGTTATTAAGAGATTGTAATTCTATATATAACATTAATTTAATACATATAAAGTATTTGACACCAGTTTTATCCAAATACCTTATACAGTGTTTAACTTTATATTTTATATTTAATACAAAACTTTGACTCACACTTTATTTCTCAGAGATATTCACACGTAATTTTAAATTGTACATATGTTGAGTTCGGCAATTATAGGTTAATAAATGTTTTGGGATTACATGAAATTAAATTTTAGGTTAATTTGGTTAACGCAATATACCTCTTACTAGCTCATGTGATAATGATTAATATTAATGAGTTCAAATTTATAGGTAAATAATTACATTTTTTTTATATCATTAAGGTGTTGACATATTTCATGTATTTTAAATTTTTTTTCACGTTAATATTGACAGTGTTGTTTGTTTGTTGTTACTGATGGTGGCTGGAGAAGAAAAGGCTGGCTCGTGAGCCGCGCATGGGCAGGGTAATTATAATTAATATTAATTAATGTTGACTTAATAATTTTAAGTGAAGAGGGGAGAGAAGTAATAGTAATTAATTATTAGGATGATTATTATAAAATAATAAAAGGGAAAGCAGCAATAGGAAAGAGACACGTAAGAGTTAAGAGAGGTTTTGTTCGGATGCGGAGAGAAAGGGAGGGCTGTTCCATTGTGGTTGAGAATGTGACACGTGGCGGGTATTTAGCGGAGGATCGTGGTGAACGCGTGATCGTTAATAGTTAGGGTTTATGTGGTGAAAATATAGTAATAAAAATAATAATTTATTAAGAAAAAAAAAAAGGAACGACTTTCAAAATTCCCGCTAAGATTGTGATCTCGGTGCCTCTCGTCTACTAGTGCCCATCTCTCTCTCAACTCAAATCATTATTTTATATCTCACACAAATAATTAATTACTTACTCAACTTTTTCTTTTAATATATTTTTATAATTATATAATAATATTAATTATAATAACTTTTTTCTACAACTATCTTTGTGTTTTCTCTAGTTCTTTCTTTCTTAATAATTTGAACCGATTTAATGAATAATAATAATAATATTTAAACAGAGCACTAACTTCGTGTCACCCACTGCCCAACAAAGACACCAACACAAACAAACGAAGAAGCGCAAACGTTCGTGTTTTCGCCACGTTCCATCCGACCCACACCCAATCATCAAAACTCGCTTTTCTATGCTTCCAATTTTTTTTTATTAAATAATAAATAATTACTAATAACTTTTTTTGTTTATATTTATTCAGACAAATCCTTCGCATCTCAGATGGTATTTTTAGGACTCATCATACCGCATTTCAGGTATTTTTCTATTATTATATTCTTTGAAGGAATTTCATTTCAAAGATGTGTCTTGAAATTAAGGAAAACTAATATATATGAATTGTTTTTATTCAACTCAATATAATATTATTAGACTTTTTTAAGAATAGAACTGTATGTATGACTTATCAATAATCCAGTCAGTCATTTGGTCAGGCGGTCCAAGGATAAGAGGCCGAAGATCGTGTACTACAGACAGACAATTTATTGGATTGTTGATGTGAAAATTTTTCCGGAATGATTTTAGAGAGTTCACAACCGAACGGTCCGAGGGAAAGCGATCGAAGGCTGCCCGCTACAGTCAGTCAGCCATAGGTAATTGAAAATTATATTGAGACCATTCTTAATCAAATTTAAAAAGCAATTGATTCATGATTAAGAAAACCCTGATCACATGCTCATGAAAAACTATAAATAGAAGCTCAAGGTAAGTTGGTAAGAACTTTTTATCTCGCATTTATTACAACATTAATTGCTTTCACCCGAACGGACTTGAACTGACTTAAGCATCATAGTCTTATCCACATGTACCCTGATTGTCTGTCTAGACAACCGAACACGAGAGAGATAGAAAGGAAACCGAATGGATGAAGTTAAAAAAGAAGAGAATCAAAATAATTTGAATGTTTTAGATAAATGTTAGGTCCTACACCCAAAACAAAAACTATTTACGATTTTCACGTTTTAAATTAATATTTCGCTTATTAAAAATCAAGATCAAAATTAACTTAATTTTTTTATATATTTTCAAAAACAAAACCCTAATAGAAATTCGGACTTTAGAACAAACAATAATTTAAATGCAATAATTAACCTTAATAATATTATATCAACAAAAAGGAAGAAATCTTAACTTTATTAAAATAGAAATATTGTAAAATAATAAAAACCATATTAAAGTTTGCTCTTTTTTGTTCGTTGAATAACTAGTTAATTTTGGTGAAAATTTTAATAATGAATATTTGATGAATCGATTTTGTTGGACCTTGTTGAAATGACGATAGGTACAGGTCGAGATTATTGAGGTGTAAGATGAAAGAGCATTATTTGTCGGTGCTCCTTCAACCATGATTGTCAATAGCATATTCGATTATTACCTTTTTTTTCTCTATAATAACATTATTTTTAATATTTAAATGTCAAAATAGAAAGAGGCTATTGGTTGTTATGAATTAGAAGACCTAGATTTGTCGATAATATTGCTACAATAAGAACTTCTGGTGTTAATTGAAGAGACAGTGTCATTTTACGATGTTAAATCCATAAATAAAAATTGACATGAAAAATAAATAACCAATCGATGGATTCTATATTTTTCATATAGGGTAGTGATTGATTGTGCTTATACATTATATTAGTTTAATAGATAAAAGGTATTTCACATTATTTTTAATCAAAAATTTTAAGTTATTTATTTTTTTATAGTTATTTATTTTATTTTATTTATTTAATATAAGACTTTGACTTTTATTTGGATTATTTTTAATAATCTATCCTTCAAAGATTTTATATGATATATTTATACGTTAGTGAACTTCATTGACCTTCTTATACTTATATCCTTGTTGTTATGGTTATGATGTTAATGTTATAATAATATAAGTTAATCATCCTAAACTATTGGTTATGATGTCATTCTTGTGTTTTTATTTTTATTTAATGAGTTATTAGAGAAAGTATATTTATATGTATGTGACATTGAATCTTACCTCACATAAGTATTTCACATAACTTTTAATTAAAAAAATTGAAAAATTATAATTATGAATTTTTAGTCTTATATAATATTTAATTATATCTTTTCTATCCTATGTGAGATTTGGACACATATTTTCCTAGGTCAAATTTAGGTGTCTTAATGGTCTAGGTTTAAATTAATTTAGTGTTTTAACTTTATTAAGTTATCAATTTTAGACTTAAGAGAGAACCGAATATTAATCAAATATTAAATTGTGAAATAAATAAATTAAACTAGGAGATTAAATAATTTATACACAAAATTTAATAAATTTTAAAATACCATCATTAATATACAATTTTTCATTAGTTTACTAAATTTAAGTATAATAAAGTGTAAAAGATACAAAATGACAATATATAAAATAGGTTAATTCTTCTAATTGATAAAAGCTTTTATCAAAGTAATTTTTTCTTTCTCTTTATATTTTGAGTTTTATGTATTTTTTTTCTTTTATGTAAAGTTTTATCTTTATATTCAAGAAAGAATTCTTGTTAATTAAAGATTATGGTGATATGTTTAGTTTTTAAATTAGAATCTTTTTTACACTTCTTTTTGAAGTCTTTTAAATTCTGTTAAGAAGTCTAGTATGTAAGTTATTATGAAATGCTTAGTGGTAATTTGAAAAATTGAGGAGAAAAACTGAGAAAAATATACATTAATTGAACCTAAGATTATACGTTCTGAGTAGTAGTGACGGATCTAAAATCCTAAGTGGAAGCAATTTAGTTTGAAATAATATAAATTTATAACAATTGTTATCATGCAATTTAATAATAGGTATCAATTAATCACTTTTCTAAAGAAACAAGGAGAGCAAAATACTTTTTTCTTCTAGATATTTAATAATAATTTTAACAAAATGAGGAAGGACGCTTGTTTATGCTCAGCTATATATAGGTACGTCATTGATTATGAGTGTATACGAAGAAAATTAAAATGTTATACTATTTAAATATATTGATGAGGTTAGTTAAAAAGTGAGTATTTGAATTATGGTGAATGTGGATATTTGAATTGACATTGATCGGGTGTATTATTTGATTGAAAAAATTTTATTTATTGTATAAAAAATGTTAAATTTTATTTAACTTTTGTTCACTATTTTTTAATGTACACTTGTTTTAATTTTATTAGAAAATCATATGACATTTAAAATTTATGTAAATTCTTAGTTTAATTGGATTTTATGTTTGTTGGGCCTTGTATATTGTTTAAGCAATATGTTGGTCATTCATATAATATTGAAGTAAAGATCTTTAATGTTTTAATTGGAGTTTATCACTTAAATGTTCATTTGGACTATAGAGTTTTTCATTGAAGCCATGGTTTATAGTTTATAGTTTTAATAAGGAAAAGATTGTATTAATTTGCTCTTATCTTATATTTTAGATGCTTACTTGTTTGATTGGACGCTCAAGCGATAAAAGAATCAAATAAATTCTCTTTTTTTTTTTGTAATAAATTTAGAAGTGCACAAGATAAGAGTTGCAACAAATATATCTTCTTTTAAAAGTATGATTGTGAAGCACTTTATCGTTAAAGTAAAGTGTCTCACTCAAGAATAATTCTAGTTCAAGAACACACTCAATGTTCTCTTATCTCCCCAAATTCTAAATCAGAGAATGTTTTAATGTTTAGAGGAGAGAACAAATCACAAAGAAAAAAAGTTAGGACACTCATCTATAATTGTGATTTGATAAACCATAACTAGTTAAAGTGGTAAAAGTACACAATTAATTAATCATTATTCTAGAAATAGAGAATAACCTTTTGATCATCTTTTAAATCATTAAACTTAATACAAGTTTATCTTATTGAGTTGATAAGGGTTTGTGATTCAATAGCATATACAGTAGAGTTTGGTCTAAGGGATTCGAGTACAATTTTTCTATGATAAGGATTCATGACAACAAAAAATAAGACTTTAATTAATGAGCTTAATAGAATGAGAGTTAGATGGAGAAGCTTATCTCGAATATTGTATTTTTTTTTTCAATAGCTTTCTTATTTTAAAAATGTAAAAAATATTACAATACTTAGTTGTGATGTTTATGTTAAATTCTTTTTTTTTAATCTTACTAGTGCAAAAAGGAACTTTCACAATGCCAAATAATGACAACTAAAAAACAAATGTCATCAAATGAAATGTGGTGGAATTTTGTGATTTTGCCAAACTTTTTTAACATCGGTTCGTTTACAACCGTTGTTAAAAGTAGCACATCGAAGAAACAATGACAGTTCCCTACTTAAATTGTCCTTAAAAAGCCTACACAACTTTCATATTTTGTAGCTACATGCATTATTTTTCTGTCTCGTTTTAAACTTCTTCTCTCTCGTTTGTAGCATTATTTGCCCTCCTCGGTGTTCACATTACCATTATCGCTTAGTCGAATGTTGTTGCTCGTGTCGTTGTCGCTCGTGGCTCCGACTGTGTCGTTGTTTGGATTCGTGTGCCCCATTGTTAGATCTCTGCACCCTACGAAGCTTTGCCACACCACATAGTGCACTTTGCAACCCGCGAGGCTCCATCGCATTATGTCGCGCAACCTCTGCATCTTGTGAAGCTCATTTGCACCATGTCACGCACTTCTTGTAACTCCTCCTCACCACATCACACCATTGTATCTCCACATCAAATCTTTGCAAGCGACGCACATGAAACCTAATGCATTCTTTGTGAATAGTTCACGAGAAAATGATGTAACCTCCACATCCTAAACCCTAAATTTTAACAATAGTTAGAATCTATAATTGTCTTCATTTTTAAATTTTTTAACGATGGTACAAAATCGTCGTAGATTCCTAACTTTTTAATGACGTCTAATATAACAATGGTTAAAAACATACTTTAAAAATCTTGTTTAATTGTTGTTAAAAACGTTTTACTTAGTAGTGTCTCATTTTATCCAAAATTACTATAGTTCTTATAGTATCATCTAAAATTGGATTCAATACTCTAAATTAATTCTAAAATTATTCATGGAAATAGTAAGTTTGCAAAAAGTTAACACCAACCCAACTTGTTACCTAAAACGAACCTTTTACATTTTCATCAAACACTGAACTCGACCAAACAATTACTATTTCACCTTCGTCACCACCATGATACCATGATGTTAGATATGTTTGAAATTGTTGTTATTAATTACAAAAGGGAGAAATTTTTCAAGCATTTGAATTTTCTTTCATTTCCTTTTCCTTTAATAATATATTATCCTTTAGACATTACAATACTCCATAATACTTAAGGCATCAATACACATTGTCTTATACATATCCACCTCTTAAGGCATCCATAATACTCCACATTCTCTTTATTCTTATATATTCTTATATATAATGTGTGCTTTCATACAATATCTTGTTTATGACTAACCAAACTTTGATTTCTTATATCTCGTTAAGATAAAATAATCAATTCAAAACTTATAGTATTTGAAAAAAAAGAAGGAAATTGTTAAAATTCAAACAATTTAATACATAAATAGTCTAAAAGTATTAAACGACCGTATGTTAATAGTTTTAATGATAGTAAAAAAAATATAACAAATCATTAAACTAATTGGGGTTAAATATGTTTTTTGTCTCTCAAGTTTGAGTGAAATTTGAAATTAGTCTCTCTTCGAAACTTTTGTCCAATTTAGTCCTTTATTTTTAAAAATGCATGAATTTAGTCCTTTTAACCAAATTTTGTTAAATTTATTTGACGTTTCAAACGTGTTTTGTGATAATATTTGAGTTAACATTGAAGAAAAAATGTGTCAAACAGGGTAAACAATTCAAATACTATCATGAAATGCGCTTGAAACGTGAGATAAACTTAACAAAATCTGGTTACAAGAACTATATTCACTCATTTATAAAGATAAAAGACTAAATTGGTTAAAAGTTTCGAAAAAAGATTAATTTCAAATTTCTCTTCAACTTAAAATACTAAAAACATATTTAACCGAACTAATTATTTACCACTGTCTTAATGGACCTATATTGTTGTGCTTCTATCACTAATAAATAACTAGTCAAGTGTTAATAATAAATAAATATAAGATGCAGACTCGTGTAGGAGAATATATAATTACTACAATTTTCATACACGTTCAAGTCTAATTAGTTTATTTTTCAGTGTCTCGGTGTTTATATAAGTAAGAAGTGTGAAAATTTGTTTATATTATCCATCTTCTGAAGTAAACAACTTCGAAAGGAAATTTCTTGTTATATATTCTCTCTACGAGAATTACCCTTTTTGTGTTCAACTTTATTTTATTTTAATTATAACCAAAAATGAAAAATAAAAATAATTCAAATTCTTAATATTAAAAAATAACTAATGTATTAATATAGTTAATAACAACGTATATATTTTATTTATAATTAATTTTTAGTTAGTTAATTTTTAAAAAAAAATTAAAGACAAAATGAATGTAATTCAGAATCAATAAAAATTCTTTATACTCTTGTCACTCTTTTAGATTATTCATGTTACATACACCCATATTAATAAGCGAGACAACAAAACAAATAGTATAAATAAAAAAAAAAAAGTGTGTTTTATCAAATACAAATAATAATATTTGATTGCCTGTTCGTAGCGTATATCTGATGTGGATATCACATATCATAAATGTTGTATCTTCAAATTGCATCAGCTATTTAAAAAAAAAAAAACGTTGAAAGAAAAAGTATATTATCAAAGATAATTTCAGGCTTTAATGTTATTAAATTTATCTTAATAATGTATCCATTAAATGTCAAAGGAGCACATGAATTATTAAAATAAAACTATAATTTTAGAACAATTAATAAATTTATATATGATATTGCGCTTAAGCTTTATTATTTTAATACTACACGAAATATGACAAACTATTTGAAAATCCGCATTTGAATTTTCTGGTAATTTTTTTATTTTATTTTTTATATTATATTAATTAAGTGTTTTAAAATATATTACAAAAATTGTAATATATTAATATCATTGTATTTCTAATGTTCAGAGAAAAAAAACAATACTAAAATTCAATAAAAAAAATTTGGACTTGTATATCACTTATATTAGTGAAATAAAATATACTTGAAAACATCATAATATTATTTTAGAAATTTAGACGAAATTGAAAAACAATAATTATAAACAAAAAAAGAAAAGGTTTAACCCAACAAAAATCTACTTTATCAATGTTTTTTGGTTGAAAGTATGAACAGATGTTGTTTAAAGACATTAAGGCTTGAGTAAATTGTGTTCACTACTTTCTCCTAACATCAGCATCACATATGTTTAAAAGTAGACATATTAGATTCACAAAACCATGGGCATGAGCAAAAAACCAACACCAACCAATTTTCAGCCACTTAAAATGAAAACAGTTTAAACAATTATAGAAAAATAGTTTCTGGTAATTCTGGAGAAGAAGGACATGTAACAGTAGCAGCTAATGTTATCTTAAATATCACGTAAACTCAAGTAGAAAAAATGGACCGACCCAGAAAACAAAATCATTGGAATTTTGCTGCTAATGGATAAGCACAGGGTGTGCTACCTCAGCTTCCAAAACCTCATTAATCACTTTGAGATAACCTTCTTTTTATTATTATTCTTTGCTCAATAAACGTAAAAGTAAATTTCTTCACGACATGGTACTATATAAAACCTTTCGTACTTTTCTGATTCAATCAGGTTCCGTGACTCAATGTCAAAACCTACTTCACCGCATCACTGGAATATTCCATACCTCTCTTTAGGTGAATTATATAGATTTTTGAATTTTTTTTATTAAATATGTTTTTTTTCCTTAACTTTCATTAAATTTTGAAATTAGTTTATTTCAAAACTTTGAACTAATTTAGTTCTTCATCTTTCGAAATACGTGAATTTAGTCCTTTTAATCAAATTTTGTTAGGTTTATTCAATGTTTCGTACGCATTGTAAAATTATATTTGAGTTGCTTATATTGTTTGACACATTTTTACTTTAATATTAAGTTAAATACTAGTATGAAATGCGCTTGAAATATCAAATAAACTTAACAAAATTGGATTAAAAGGACTAAATTCACGTATTTTGAAAGATGAATGACTAAATTGGTCTAAAATTTCGAAATGGACTAATTCCAAAATTCACTGAAAATTAAGAGACCAAAAACATATTTAAACTTTTTTTTCATCGATAAATTTTAGTTGTTAGTTTTGTTAATGAGAAAAGTTGAATCAACAACCTCTTCCATTCCACCCTCCCTTTTAAATCTTCTAAATATGTCAGTATCTAATAAAACACAAGTAAGAGAAAGTTAGAAGAGAAATACTTTATTGAAAGTATGAGAATTAGAGTTTGCATACTAATTCATTAGAAACTTGTCCATCTAATATATAAAGTATAATGTCCCATGATATAAGAAGAAAAATAAAACCTAATATGAATTATCATAAAATAGAATATCTAGAATATATGATAATGATAAAAGAGAATAAATTATATAATATCTCTATCAATCAAATTAAAACTAAAAGATACATCATATCTTTATCAAAACCCTCTAAATTAATCTTATTTTTTCAAATCGTTAGTAGAAATATCGAACTCACGACCTTTTCTTCTTTTTTCTTTCATATCAACCTTTTCTTTTTCTATTTAAGGTAATACTTAAACTCACACTTAAATTCGTAATAAAATATGTTAATTAACATATTCTAAAGATGATTATCATAATTGAGGGATGAAAACCCTAAGCAGAGTAATGGTTTGAAGAGAAAAAAGGGTAATAAAGAAGAAGAAAAGGGCAAATGAGAAAGAAGAATGAGTTAATCTTATTGAGGAAAGATTGGGAGAGAGAGAGAAGCAACATGGTTGTGTTGGTGGTGATGTGGAACATAGGTGTTAGAGGGAGAAGAGATTTGAGACATGAAATTAAAGTTGTGTTTTGGTGCACATGGGTGAGAGTATGGGTTGTGGTGGCAATAGAAGAAGGTATATATTTTAGTTTTGGAAGAGCAAGAGGAACCTAACTTTAGTTTAAACTTATTAGGGAAATTATTGGAAGGACCACAATGTATCAATTTCTATCACCTTTCTTCATTGTGTCTTCATCCTTTGTGCTTTTGTAACCACTTGGATCCCAGAAGACAACTGCTGGACACACTTTGGCTCTTTTGCTTCCTCTATTGGGCCCTCGTCTCCAAACCCAACAAATTAATTAATGCTAAATTTCTCTTCCCTTCGATTTTACCTTTAATTCTATTTTTCATACACACTCTTAATTCCTTAAATGTGTAATTTTATTCCATTTTTTTGTTATAAAAAATGTTAAATTATATTTAGTCCTAATAAATGAACTTTAAAATTAATTTAACTCTACAAAATCGATTTATAAGATAAAGTTTACACTGAGTAAACATTCAGTAACATATTTATGTAATAATTAACTTTTACAATTCTATACTATAAAAAAAATTGAATATATGCAAGTTTCTTTTCAATTTCTTAATATCATGTCCAAAATGATAAAACATTATGGAGTAAATAATACTTCTTATGATAAAAAAATTGTAGGAATGAAAAGAAATTCATAGATCAAAATTATGGGTAGTTAAAAAAAAAAGCAAGAAACTAAACTTGTATACAAAGTGAGAAATAAAGTTACAAATTTGGTAAATATAGAAAGTAAGATTATAATTAGATCGAATTTTGAATATGTACTTCAACGTTTTTTTTTAAGTAGGGAAGTCGTCGTAATGTATTGATCTTTAAATGGTGCTATTTTTAATGTGAGTTGATAATCATGAGGTCACTCACGTTTCCTTAAATTGAATTCAAATTTATCGATAAATTCAAACTACTGGATAGAGATACAGAAAATAGGTTTGAAAAAGTTCACTAAAATTTACGGGTCAAATTTTGAGAAGAATAAAAATTAGGTAATTAATTAAGGCCTTATTATATATTTTTTTTCTAAATTCACCTTTAGAGACCATTACATAGTTACCACAGGATAGTGATAATTATTGTCTAAAATTCAAGAGAAAACAAAAAGATATAGTATCATGTTTGGTAATAAGAATGCAAAATTAAAATCAATGGTTATATAATTAGTAGTAATTCATTAGAATAAAAGTAGAAACTTTAATGATATTTAGATAATAAGGATTAATTATATATTTTTACATGATAAAGGAAAACAATGAGTTCTGAAAGCATGTGAATGTTTGAGATGGAACTTTGGATCTTCATTTGAACCCATCAAGCACTTGCGTATGACATTTTCCAACCTTTGAAACTATACAAACATTGCACACATTTATACCCAAATTCCTAAGATAAATTTATTATATATCAGTTCAACTAAAATCACTACAGAAAAAAAAAATCATTAATAATGATGATTTTAATAGTAAAAAATATCATTTTTTCACGATATATTATATAAATTTGAAATAAATATATATAGGCCAACTCTCATGCCATGCATGTAATTAATTTACTACAAAAAATGTTGTTAAATACAGCAGTTATTTGAAGTATAAAATGACGGTTATAACTACTATATTTTGTACGTATGACGAGTTTAGTGCACTGTGTAAATAATGGTAGTTCAAACCATCATATTTTTTGCGCAAATAATGACAGTTAAAACTGTCCTAATTTATTTATTTTAAAAAAATTCTAATGTCAAATACGACACTTAAAATTATTTTTATTTTTATTTCATTATTTATTTAACCTGTTTTCCATTAATATTTAACCTACTCTCCATAAAATTAGAAAAAGTAAAATCCAACATATATAAATAAATCCAAAATATATAACCAAAATCTTGAAGTATCTTTCAATTGCTCATTAAAATACTTAGTTATTATAAAGCTTCGAAAAGTAACAAATAATTATTAACACAATAAAAGACAAGAATTTGAATGGAGAGAATATGAAGGATTGTGGGGTCTTTCCACTGTTCACAGCCACATGCAACACAATCAATTAATTAACAAAAGAAGAAACTTTGTGTGAATATTAATGTCCATGCAAAAAGAGTTGCACCATCATATAAATAGAAACTAAATTGTGGGTCATATTGTTAATTAAATATTACTTAAAAAAGTGTTTATTCTTTAATATTAAGTACTCTCTATGATTCATGGTATTGAGGCAAAAAGGGTGATTTATATATTATTATGTTGTAGATACGATGAGTTAAATTATGATATTCCTTTGTAAAGAGGTGCACTTTAGAAAATATCCTAATGTCCACTTTCATATATAGTTTTCAATATATTAGTAGTGTAGTGTGTGTTCAATTCATGGTATATAGAAAGGGACATGTACTTTGGTGTAATCAACATATGATATCATAGCTAAACTTTCTTATTGCATGATCAAGTTAGGTACCAAAAAATTAAAAAAAAATGGGGTTTTAACTTTTAGGGTTTTTAAGTATTATTTTTGAGGTAAGTGATTAGGGTATTTGGATGCTAAACCTACCCATAACTAATTTTATTTTGTACTATATTTAGTGAGATGTTAAAAAAATGGTTCCCCAATTGAACCCTATTAAATTCATATTTAAAGATAGAAACTTTATTATTAGTTCTAATATAATAATATTCTATGTCCATTATTTTTTCAATTTGTATATATTAACCCTAACTAAATATCAATAAACACGACGAAAGTAATATATAGTAAAAGTTATTAATATTTTTTTTTTTCAAAGTTAAATGAAGTGGGCCTTAGGGTATGCACCCTATGTTGAGTCTCTTAGAATGTTTTGGTAAGTGAATTTCTTGCAAAAGGCCTACATTTTGCAATAGCCCAGCCCATTCCTACACTAAGCCATTTGAAGAGTAATTGTGATTATATATATATATATATATATATATATATATATATATATATATATATATATATATATATATAATTAGAATTGTAGTGTATAATTTTGAAGACTGAGTTTATATACTAGTTCAGAAACTTCTTTAACGATAATAGAGTAGATTTTAAAAACTGACAATTCTTAAAATATAGTTTCTAAATCAGTTTATATATATATAAGAGTTAATTTTATTTTTACCTCTAATTTTGTTTCTATTTAATAAAAGTATTTTCAAAAGCATCTAAATACTATACTATCACATCATTTGTGTCCTATTACACCATGTACCACATTAGAAGACACCATGACCAACTTTAATAATTGATCCTAAATAAAGTTAGAAACTTTAAATTATTTTTCATATTTGTGCCAAAGTACAATTACTTTTAACAATTATTCATTTAAGTTTATGGCTATTACTAACCTAAATTAACCCCTTCAACATATAAAATATGATTTTGCTTATTTTTAAAATAAACAAATTAAGCAAACACATACTATTTTATTAAAAAAATTCAAATAAACATGCCCATGTTACATTGTTTTTTTTTTTTTCAATTTTCTAAATTTGGAATTTGTCTTTGACTCAAATTTTGATATAAATTGATCTTTAAACTTATAGTTCCTTCAACCCAACAATGATAACTTTTTTTTATGGGTTTATGTTAGGTATTATCACTTTCAACTCAAAACCTGAAGATAATGAGTTTATGGGTCTAAGTCGGTTTTAACCATCGGTTCTGATACCACTTGATGGGTCTATAGGAGGCTTTATTGAGGAGATACAACACCAATGAGATCTGAGCGCAACCACACAAGGTATTGGCACCATTTTCAATCCAAAACCTTAAAACAATAAATTTATGGGTCTTTATCTTTATATGGTGCTCGACTTTCTCATTTGTAGCTAACGTGAGATTTAGACTTACACTTAGATTCCTAACAAATTTAAACGGATCAAATAATATAAACGAGTCAAACCTTAACTTAAAATATCGGTTAACACGTCAAATTGTTTTTACACAATTGGGTTATAATTGAGTTGCTCTAAACTAATATTGCAAATGACAAATCACTAGAAGAATTAACCCTAGTTTTAGTTTAGTACCTAACTGGAAGTAATCTCCATAAATTAATTGGATGATTCACCAAAAACAACCAAACTTGTCGATTAAATAATTTGTTGTTGAAACAAAATTTGGGGGCAACACAACCATATTCAATTCATGATAAACGCTCGCACAGATAATATAAGATCATTGTTGCAAGCAAAAGGGTTGTAGCACATATAAATTTGCTGTCAATTCATGCTACACAGTGGACACCATGAAGGTTGAAGATTAAAAAAATGAAGTTTCAGAATTAGAAATGAAAAACACCATGTCCACTCACAAGCATGATAATTGGACCCAGATATAATGGAATTTGATTGAATGATGAAGACATTATTCAACCTTTTCACGAACATCTATGGTCGGAATATTATGAGAAAAAAAGCCCTTGCTTTTGTTTAACTTAGTGAGGTTTTCCTTTTTATTTTGTTGTTATTATGCCTTTCTTTTTTTCCATCACTGTTCCATTTTTTATGTAAAGAACAAACACTCTACTGAACTTGACTTATATAAACATTTAAGACTTATATGCTTTTATTTGACAGATTCTGGTACAAAACTTAACTAATGAATCTTTTGCGTAAAAGTTGGACAAATGTTTATATTAAACTAACTTAAACGACCTTTATATAAAAAATAGCTCTTTAATGTGTTTCTTTTTTCTATTTATTTGTTTATCTTTACAAGTGGAGTTGTTAGTGAGAATGATTTGGAAAAGAAGAGCATGTCAAGAAGATGTCAAGAAGAGTCCTACATCTTATTTTATCAAAGGTTAAATATGTTTTTAGTTCCTTAACTTTTAGTTAAAATTGGAATTAGTTCCTCTTCGAAACTTTAGACCAATTAGTTCCTCATATTTAAAAATTGGGTAAATTTAGTTTTTTTAACAAAATTTTATTAAGTTTATTTGATGTTTTATACGCGTTTCTCAGTCATCATTGAAGCAAAAATGAATTAAACAATATAAACAAATCAAATATTATCATGAAATGAGTTTGAAACGTCAAATAAACTTAACAAAAATTGGTTAAAAAGACTAAATATACACATTTAAAAGTTGAGGGAGTAAATTAGTTCAAAGTTTCGAGGAAGGACTATTTTTAATTTTCACTGTAAGTTAACGGACCAAAAACATATGTAACCCTTTTATCAAAGCATGCATTTAGTATAAATTTTAGTTATTTTATAAAAATCATTAAATCACAAAGTGCAACTCGCCAAATATATACATTTACTATTATATATATATATATATATATATATATATATATATATATATTACCAATTGATATTAGGAAACATAATGTTCAATATTTAAACTTTAAGAAAATTTCATAATATAGAAGTTGTATTTCTAGTTTTGTTTATGACCGACCATTCCTTTAACTTACCACATCGTTTGCTTTTACATTAAATATTATCATAATATAGTAACAATGCCTTATATTGTAATACAATCTCAACTTTTCCATGCTAAGGTGGTTGTTGCACTTACTCCATAAAACTTAATGCAAGAAACTTCGGTTGTTTATCATCGGAGACTAACATATGATTTATCAAAACAATATTAATAATTCAATATCAACTTCAGTGATAGGGTTATTGTACCTAGTCATCAAAGAATATAAGAATTTTCATTAATTTTTCATTATCTTAATCTATACTACAAAAATAATTAACCACGTCGACACCTATGATAGACGTGATAGTTACTTATTTTTCATGTTTGTTAGAATCCATTATATGTTTTTATATCATACATTCTGTGTTATTTTCATGGAAAAATTTATGATATAAATATTTTTTTAAGATATATGTAATTACTTTGTTTTGAACTATTTTATAGAAAAGTGAAAAATAGAGAAGAATGAAGAATGACCAATCTAGGATCTGATCGCTTAGTTGAAAGATGACTCGTCCAACTAAAAGAATACTCATTCGTCCAACGACTCATATCCTCACTTAATAAGAAGATCATATACTCGCTCAAAGAGTAAGATATTTGCCCAACAAGAGAAGATAGTTAGCTCTCACACAAATACAACCTCTCACCCATAAAGTGGTTATGCTTATGATTTAATTTCATCTTTTGTAAAATTTGTATAAATTCATGTTTACATTCATAGCTTGAATAAATAAATATACACAGTCAACCAAACAAACACAAATCCCTTTAAAAAATGATATTTGAACTTTCCGTTTTACTATTTTGTAAAATCTAGTACGCATGTCGTAATTAGGTTAAAATCACTATATTCATATATTTTTAAAGTTTAGGAACCGAAATGTATCGAAGTTTCGGACATGGACAAATTCCAATTTTTGGTCAAAATTCAAGGACTAAAAACATACTTAACATAAGTTTATATATTTAATCATTGTCACTGATATATCAAGAGTATATATAATTTAGTATTGAAATCTCTTTATATGTTTCTATTTAAAAAAATGATAATTTTGAAGTTGTATTTGATATGAAATCCATTTCAAATAAGCCTTTTCTAATTTAATCTCTTCCCCCTCATTGTATATTCTTATATTTCAGAACATTTTCTTTATACCTATTTAAAAAATAATATGACTTAAAAATATTTTATCAAAATCAAGAATTGAGAGACGTAATTACTAAAAGAAAAATACATACTAAGAAATGGTTATGCAAAAACATATAGGACATAACTTTTTCTTCTATATCCATACAAAAATAAATATACAAAGAACTCATGAGATGAATAAAATATTAAATATCACACTAATATTTTATTATCAATAGACAATAGAGAATTATCTTTTCTATCTTAAAAAATGGAAGAGAACTGAAATGAGAGCACAAAGAATGAATTTGTGTGTAACTTTCTATTTTTTTTTTTCAAAAACAAAAGATATGCAAAAGTAGAAGATGAATACAATATGTGAGAAACTTATAAATAATAAGAGAGAACAAGAAAAATATCTCAATATAATTTATTATTCTTATATATTTAATTTTATATTTTTATTTATTATATTAAATATTATATTTTATTAAAAACATAAAATTCTGTCTACAAAATTTAAAAATTTATTTAAAAAAAATTAACATATATTCTTAAAAAAATTTAAAAATTTTGGGGGCCATGCCCCTCCCATGCTTCTAAGACCCGTCCCTGCTAATTCTCATGCCATATGTTCATACTAGACTTATAGAGTTATTATTTTCTTATATCTTATATAGTATTAGAAAATTTTGAGTTATGAATGTCTTTCCATTATGACAAAGTTTATTGGTTTGATTATAAATTATATTGAAGTCATATTTGGTAAATTGTGGGTTGTGATGAATTTTGGTCCAATGGAGGTTTGATTAAACTAAGTTAATCAACACAAAATAGAACTTCAATTAAAGAAAAAAAGTAAAAAATGACAATGATTATTTAGAGAATTATTGTCATGTGTACACCTTCGACTATAGTTATGGTGGTAATTATCATCATGTTATTGCATATGATTGAATAATTATATACAACGAAAATTCAATACTCAAACTTTGGTCACATGGAACATAAGTATCATCGATTATATTATAATTGTCATCATAAGTGTCACATATAACCAAAAATATGCTCAATTTGGACTAAAACTCAACATTTTATGGTCAAAACATTTCTTATTAAAATCCAAATTGGTTTTAGTCTAAATTGATTTTCAATTCTCATATTAATCATCAAATATAGATATTGTATTTCAAGCTAGTTTTTATAGTTGAAAATTACATTTAAATGATAATCACAATTCCCAAACATCTATATATAATCTCAATATACATTTTAACTCAAATATAAAATATAATTTTACTTGTATTAGTTTAACATCTTTGCGGTTTATCATCATCAACTAACATTCAAATAATAAATTTTAAAATTTAAATCTACAATTCAACCCAAAATTCAATAATGTAAACAAAATTAATATAAAGTTCAAAATTCTTAATTCCTCTTAGCTCACATGGTCACTTGTAAACTAAGACTTTTTAAGGATACTCTAAATTAATATTAAAAGACCAAACAACAAACAACCATGTTATCAAAGATTTATTTTTTTCTCAATATATCATACATGTGGGGATTAAAGGATCACATGCATTGAACAAAAGAGAAAGAGACATGAAAAATAAAGAGAATTTAAAAATTCACTCTAATGAAGATTATGTTCATTTGAAATAGGTCTAATCTCAACCTTCTAGTGACAAAGAAAAAATGAAAATGATCATTCAAAGTTTTAAATAGAAATTAGAAAACTTTGGTTTTAGAAAAATAGAAAATTTGAAGAAATGAAGAATTAAATTATTTTAGTTTTTATATATAACCTTTTAAAATTAAAACTCAATTATCCTTTATTAATTGAGTTCTATTTTCTAATACTCCAAAAAGAATAGTTAGTTACACTCCTCGAGTAAATAATTTAAAAATATACTTATTTTGATAAATATTAAATGAATAATCTGTTTATTATATATCTTAATTTTTATGAAGAATTCTTACATTATCAAGTATAAATACGAATGATTATAGGTAATATCTAATTTTTTTAAATAAATTATAAAAATAAAATAATTATGTAAATATTCTTTTCGTCTCTATCTTATCCTTATATTTATATATGTTTTTAATCGTTAAAGCATTTATAATTTATCAGGAACTTCACAAGTTTATCCTCATTGTTCATTCGTAATCTTTTCTTTAACAGCACATTTTGTATTTTTTTTTTCTCAACTATTGTTTCACTACTTCAATATTTACAAAGGTCATTCAAATAGATATTTTTTTTATCACAAACTTAATTATATATTTTTTCTTGATTTTATTAAATCAAATAATTTTAAAATACGCATTTAATTATTTTTATCTTTTTTAATATTTTTATTTATTATTTTTTTCATTTCAAAATATCTCAATTTCAATTGAGCTGCAATAAAATATTATAATGTGGGATGTTCTGAAATATAAATCCCATAATCATTATTGATAACACATTGTCCATATGAAATGTCACTTTAATTATAACTTTAATAACTACACTCTTTATAAAAAAAAAAGTAACTTCCTTGCATGTGATAATAATTTAATGTCAATTAAGATGTTCTTTTAAACATAACTTCTGTAGTTATTATAAAACTTACCAACTTTTATTTATTGTATTTTTCTTATTAGATGGCAATGAATTCAATGAAGTTAAGATGCAATTACACAACAAAAATAATTAATTTAGTTGACTTTGTGAATTTTTGAAAACTGTTACCAGTACATGAAACTTATTATTGATGACTTTTAAAGTTCTCTTATAAAAATATTAATATTCATAATATTTAAAAAAAGTAAAATAAATGATATTATATAAAGAAAAAATCTTATAAAAGTAATAACTAAATTATTTGAAATTGCGTCTTATATTAAAATCAGAAGAAGAAATAATTATTAATTAATTATATGAACTTATATAAAACTGATTTTTATAATAAATAAAATATCTTTTTGATTAGAAGACAACACACAAGAAATATCAGTATTTATTCATAATTATATTACATTTCAAACACAAACAAAAAGATACATATATATATATATATATATATATATATATATATATATATATATGTACACACAAAACAATAAAGTAAAATTACCTTTCATTTTCATAATAGTCTATTACTACTAATAATATATTCAGTATGAGTAATAGCTATTTTGGTGAAAAGATGGAATTATTTTTATCATATAATTATAACACTATAAAAATTAATAAAAATATTTTTTATAACTATTTTTAATGTATACATTTTTTTATTACTTTAATATAAATTTTAGTAACAGCTTATTTTAATAATTATCATAATAATCCATTTTTTAATTATATTTTTATAATAAAAAGCATACATGACATCAAATAGTTATAATAAAAAATAAAATTATAACATAGCCCAATGTATAAAAAGCTTCAAGTGCAAGACACACAATTTTCATATTTTACAAAAAAGGTAAATATTTTTATATTTTGCAATAATTTTTGTAACACCAAGTACTTTTCCTTCTTAAATGCTAAAAGTACTATCTAGGCATGATTTCAAATGAAGAATGAATGGAGAAAAAAGTTAGTATTATGGACTGCAAAAGTATAAAGGGAACTACCTCACAAAACAAAACACAACAATTTGTGACTCATGACTCATGACCTTCTGTTACATATAATGTAACATATATATATATATATATATATATATATATATATATATATATATATATATATATATATATATATATTACTTCTCTTTTTCACTTTTCATATGTTATGTGTTACAACTTCATTTGTCTGAGGCTCGGTGTTGCATGTTCTTCTTCTTCTTCAAGCACCAAACCTTTCATTTTTTTTTCTGAGTTTTCTGCAACAATTCTTCTCTCTGTAAGTATTTGTTCTCTTTAAGTTTACTTATGGTGTTGTTATATTTTTCAATTCCATAGATAATACATGTGTAGGTATGCATAATGTGTGTTTTCCACCACCCTTTCTTCATGCTTATGTCTCTTTCTTTTCTTCACTTCTTGTTTATTTTCTGTCCATAAAAGTTCATCACCGGGAAAATGATCATGCATCCTTTGAATTTGTAAAAGCTTTGTAAGAGAGAAAAAAGAAGAAGGAAGAAGGTGAAGAAAAAGGAATGGAAATTATAAATAAAACAGATTTTATACATTTTAGATGTTAGTGAGAGAGAATAAAGTATAGGTTTCATCATTAATTAGTGATATGATGTAATTTGAAAGGAAAAAGAATTGAGATGAGTTTATATGTGGTGTTTTAAAGAGAAGTACCTGAAAATCTTTACTCAACTGATAAAATTTATGGTTATACATTGACACAGAAAGAGAAAAAGTTTGTGTATAAATTATATATTAAATTCATGTTTATGATATTGTCTAATTTACCTATCAGACATTTTATAATAATAAGATAACAAATATCAATTATCTGATTTACATGAAAAATAGTTAATAAACATATAAATTATCCAATTTTTTTAAAAGTATGAATATGTTTTTAGTCCTTAAATTTTGACACAGAATTAGAATATGTTTTTATCTCAAATTATAATTTGTCAAACAATATTTTAATAATTCAGACTGACATTAAATTGTTTATATTATTTGATACATTCAACTCAAATGTTATCATGAAACATCATTTAATATAAAAAAAAAAAGAACAGATTAAAAAAATTATATTCATTTAATTTTAAAATTTGAAGTCAAAATATATCAAAATTTGGAAAAAAATAAATTTTAATTTTGTGTTCAAGTTTAAACTACAAAATTATTTAACCATTTTTTAAATAAAAACAAAGAATAAACTAAGGAAATTGAAAATATGTGCTAAAATATCAATTTTTATGTTTAAACTGTCCCCCTGTATATGAATAGTGCAGAAACTATGAAATGAATGAATCAATTCATTGAACAATCATGTTTCACAGAATACACACTACCAACTTTACATTCCTATGTTAATAATTTTCCTTTAGAGATGTGAAATCAAAGCATCTTTTTCAGGGACACGTGTGAATGAAAAATATGCATTCATAACTATTAATATTCTCTTTAAATTGGTCAGTTAATGTGAAATGAAAACCTCTTTCTATTACTTTAATGCATCTATTAATGTGAAATAATGTTTTTTCAAGACATTAATGCAATATTTTAGTGTTTGATTTAGCTGTTCATTGATTCAGATGCTTTAATATATACTTTTTCTATGCTACAGGGTTATTATAAATTAAAGCCACTCATGTATTAGTTAATGTTTCGTATGGTGATTAAAACTATTTATTTCAAAGCACATGCATGATAATTAAGAATAATATTCATTTGATAAATATTTTAAGTAATTTATTTATGTTGATAATTGAGTTGTCATTTGCAAATATACCATGGATTTAAAAGATGTGTAAGCAATGTTAATGATGCTAAATTCTAATTATTTATGTGATTACCATTTTAAGAATATACTAAATAATAATGCATCTCTTCACACTATCAATTTAAATTTATCATATATAACATTTTTGTTTGATTTTTTAAACTATTATTAAAACCGTATAGACTATAGTTTTTAATTGATCGAGAATATTATTTTTTTATTGTTTCGGTTCATGAAAATTAAAAAAATGACCCAATACATGTTCTTTGTTTGACTTATAAAAGAGTATTTATTTTTCTTACATATAAATATATTAAGAAGTAAACATATTTGTCTTTCACAACACTTTTACTTCTTAATTTTTTATTTTAAAAAGTCAAGGTGATTGATGAAATGCCATATATGGTCCACTTCCTTAATTATTTCCCAAATTAATTAATGTGTTTACACTATTTCCAGAATCCCACAATTTTATTAAGAATGATCCCTTTCACACTTATTACTCAATTGTTTATTAAGAATAATTGATTTTTTAGGAAAAACTATTTTTATTTTATAGAGGCAATTACTATCGTTTTTCCAACGGTAGACTATCGTATTAATCATGTTAAAATAATATATATATATATATATATATATATATATATATATATAAAAAATTTATTTATTTTTCATTACTTTTAAAAATGTGCCATTTTATTCAAATCGTTTGTCATCTAAAAACATTGAAGTGTTCCTTGGTGTGTTCTATTATTGTTAGTAGTATTTAGTTAATAAGTTCTCTCAAACCTCAAAACAAAAAATATTATTTAACAATGGTTAATTGTAAACTTAATATATAAAAAAATTATTTAATTAAATGCTTCATCATTGTATATACCATCACCACTTTTTATATCTTTTTTATTTTCTGAAGTGGATGAATAATTATAGATAATATAGGTACAGCCAAAACAGAACCAAATTTTATTTGTATACAAAGATCACATGATCTTCGTAAGAAATATATTATATTTAATATTAAGGGCATCATCACAACCTTTATACAGAAAAGATGCATTTGTGGCTGTAATTTTCTTTTATTTTTTCTCTCTCCATAGTGGAAAACATGACTCATTGTTTGTTCATAAGATCTTATTGACAACTTTTACATTAATTGACAAATTTTATTTTATTTTATGTATTACCTAGAAAACAAAAAAGTATAGTTACGTTATTTTTTATTTTGAAAAAGGACATATGAATATCCTTCCCTTTTACTTTTTTTCCTTATACTTTTTTATTTAGGGTAAGAATTCTGTATTTACTATTCACAAAACGTTAAGCAATGTTGACACGGAGAATAAAAATGAAATTACAAAAAAAAAAAAAAGAATAT
>Ga0209589_1004615_pt1 | contig 23690 bp, 23 predicted proteins | sample CowpeawhiteBW_FD_187525 | JGI IMG/M metagenome (GOLD analysis project Ga0209589, IMG submission 187525) | Root nodule microbial communities of legume samples collected from California USA - Cow pea white BW (SPAdes) (version 2) | ecosystem: Host-associated > Plants > Roots > Nodule | place: USA...
TACGTTGACGACATGGTTGTCAAGTCTCCAAGTCATCGCCAACATGCCGAGGACCTATCAGCAGTCTTCTCTGCACTACGCCAATACAACCTTCGCCTCAACCCAGACAAATGTGTATTCAGCGTTGATCGGAGTAAATTCCTTGGTTTTATGTTGACCCAGCGCGGCATAGAAGCCAATCCCGAAAAATGCAAGGCCATCATCGAGATGCGCAGCCCCACTACTATCAAGGAGGTCCAACGTCTTATAGGCCGCTTCACAGCCATTTCCCGCTTCCTACCTAAACTAGCCGAACAAACCCAACCCATAGTCCAACTCTTAAAAAAAATCCACTCGGTTCACGTGGACTTATGATTGTGAACAAATCTTCCAAAAACTAAAAACAACCCTAACCTCCCCACCTATCCTCCACAAGCCAGACACCTATCAACCCCTACTCGTATACATCACAGCCACCGACTACACCGTCAACGCTGCGCTTGTCCAAGAAATAGAAGGCACGCAACACCCTGTCTATTTTGTGAGCAGAACGCTGCAAGACCCTGAGACCAGATATCAAATGGTAGAGAAGTTGGCCCTATCTTTAGTCCACACAGCATGCCGCCTACGCCCATACTTCCAAAACCACAACATAACCGTTAAAATCGACTACCCAATCCAAAAGATATTGCAAAAACCAGATCTAGCCAGATGCATGTCTTCATGGGTCGTCGAACTGTCAGAATTCAACATCCGCTATGAACCCCATGGCCCCATTAAGCCCAGAGTCTTTTAGACTTCGTCAACGACCTCCAGCACACACCCATAGAGGACTAGTGGACGCTTCATATAGATGGTTCCTCAAATCCAAAAGGTGTCGGCACTGACATCGTCTTAGAAGGCCCCAACGACATCCTCATTGAAAAATCCCTTCACTTTGCCTTCAAAACGTCAAATAACCAAGCCGAGTACGAAGCAATCCTCGCTTGCCTTTCCCTGGCCCGCGAGGTAGGTGTCAAGAAATTAACGTGCAAAACTGACTCCAAGCTCACTGTAGGCCATCTAAATAACGAGTTCCAGATCAAAGACCCCATCCTTCTATAGTATTACCATCTGGTCCGTGCAATCATTCAATCCGCCTTCGAACAAGTCTGCATCGAACACATCCCAAGGACCGACAACATCAGAGCCGATATCCTCTCCAAATTGACCAGCACCAAGTTAAAAAACCGTCACCGATCCTTATTACAGGAAACACTATCTACGCCCTCCATCACACACACTTGCCAAAATTTAACCCACGCCCCAGCTGACAACGTCACCCCCTCCCAAAGCCATAACTGGACCACCCCCTATATCCAGTACCTGAAAACCGGCAACCCCCCCCAAGATGCGGACAAAACTTGGTTGGCTAAGGCCGCCAGGTACACCATGAAAGGCGATGACCTCTACAATCGTGGATACGGCCAACCCCTTCTCAAATGTGTCACGGCAGAACAAGCACAATATATTATTAAAGAGCTATACAACAACATTTGTGGCTATCATTCCGGCGCACGCACCATGACTACCAGAATTCTTAGAGCCGGATATTTCTGGCCGACTATAGAAGCAGACTGCTAGGATTATGGCAGAAAGTGTAAACCATGCCAGAAACATGGAACCCTTATTCACTAAAAACAAGAACAACTACACCACATACTATCCCCGTGGCCATTCGCTAAGTGGGGAATGGACATTCTCAGCCCCTTTTCACCCGGCAAGGGGCAGGTGAAATTTCTAATTGTAGCCGTCGATTACTTCACCAAATGGATAAAAGCCAAGCCGCTAACTACCATCACGGCCCAGCAAGTTCAGCAATATGTTTGGAAAGATATTATATGCAGATATGGTGTTCCACATACCATCATCATAGACAATGGCCGACAATTTATTGACAAAGATCTAGCCAAGTTCTACACTGGCCTAGGGATCAAGCACATCACAAGTTCTGTAGAACATCCACAAACCAATGGACAAGCAGAGGCGGCAAATAAAGTTATCCTCGTGGAGTTGCGCAAAATATTAGATACCGCCAAAGGTCGATGGCCCGAAGAGTTAGTAGAAGTGTTATGGGCTTACAGGTGCACCCCTCAATCATCAACAAACGAATCCCCATTCAGCCTAGTTTACGGTGCAGACGCCATGATACCAGTTGAAATTGGCGAACCATCCCTGCGCCGAGAACTATACGACCCAACCTACAACCACCAAAACATGGCCATACATCTCGACCTTCTACCCGAACTCAAAGAAAAAGCCCAAATACGCAATTTAGCTGCCAAACAACGAGCTGCCAGAAAATATAATGCAAACCTATGCCCACGATCGTTCGCCATCGGGGATTTAGTATGGAGAATGGCCAGCAGTGCTAGAAAGAAGGATGGCAAGTTCTCCGCCAATAGGGACGGCCCATACCGCATACGCGAAGATGCAGGAGGAGGAGCCTATCGCTTGGAACACTTATCTGGGGAAGAAATTCCCAACACTTGGAATGTATCACACCTCAAATTCTATTTCAGTTAAATGTATGCTGCATTAAGCAGAACACTTGTAACCCTGGGTGTACTCTTTTTCCTCACCTGGTCTTTTTTTCCTAAGGAGGGTTTTGGCCAGGGAGGTTTTAACGAGGCACCCATATTCAATAAATAAAATGAAGGGTTCTCAACTATACAACTTTTCTACGTGTTTACTCTCACATTCGTTTAAATTCCCCACCCTTACCACAAGTAAGCAGCCTGGGTCGAACACCCTTAACTTGTGCTTAATTCGTTTAAATTCCCCACCCTTACCACAAGTAAGCGACTTGGGTCGAACACCCTTAACTTGTGCTTAATTCGTTTAAGTTCCCCACCCTTACCACAAGTAAGCGGTCTAGGTCGAACACCCTTAACTTGTGCTTAATTCGTTTAAGTTCCCCACCCTTACCACAAGTAAGCGGCCTTGGTCGAACACCCTTAACTTATGCTTAATTCGTTTAAGTTCCCCACCCTTACCACAAGTAAGCGACCTGGGTCGAACACCCTTAACTTGTGCTTAATTCGTTTAAGTTCCCCACCCTTACCACAAGTAAGCGGCCTGGGTCGAACACCCTTAACTTGTGCTTAATTCGTTTGAGTTCCTCACCATTACCACAAGTAAACGGCCTGGGTCGAACACCCTTAACATATAATCGATTGTATCACACATACACCACATATCATCAAAACACGACATACATAATAACATACAGAATCTTAATCACATTTAAACACAAGTGCAAGAATGTACCAATGTAGCTAAATGTACCAAATATTACAGACATAGGCTCAAATAATATTCTCAAATCAATTAAGACTAAAATCCTATTCTGCTATGACAGGTGCCACCTCCTCGGAATCGCCCGCCTTCTTCTCCTCCTCTGCTGCCTTCTCCTCCACCTCCTCATTTGCACTGTCCTCGTCCTCCTGGACCAGCTTCCCATCCACAACGTCCTTATTCACATCGAACTTTGGATCCGTTACGTCCACATCCTGATGGAAAAAAGCCGTTTGACGCAATCCCTTATCAAAACCATTGATATGTTCTTGTATAATACTATTCTTCAAGTCGTTAAGCTCTACCACCGCACCATCATACTTCTCTTTCAACTCTTCATAATCTTCCTCCCACTCCCCTATTTTCTTGTTCAATCTTTCCTCTGAGTCCAAACAACGAACCCTCCACGTTATCAACCTTTTTCTCTCTACCTCCCAACTCTCCTTCGCCTTCTCCAGCGCAGCCTTCTCCTCCTCAAGCTTATCAACCTTCCCCTGCAATTCCTCCACCCTTTCCCTACCCCCCCTCCTTCACCTCCCTCTTATATAAAGACCCCACACGACGGCTCAATATTAAGGCCTTGCTTCCAAACTCCACCATCGTCCTCACAATATGGTTTGTATCCATGCCGTCAATGGAATTTACAATGGTATTTGGGAGGGTGATTGCAATATCCTTTCTCACAGATATTTCCAGCAATTCGATTAAACCAGATTCTGGTCCCTTCTCCCCACTAGCCGACCCCGCTCCACTGGCCGACCCCGTCCCGAGCAAGGCCGCCCTCACTCTCTTCACGTCTTTCCCCTTGCCATGTCGAGGCGGCAACTCAGCCTTCCTCTTCGTCCTGCCATGTACGTGCATTTCCACCACAGACTCCTGCAGGTTGGGAACATCAGTCTTCCTAGCTGCCTTGGCCTTAGCGGCCATCTCCTTCCTCAGCGATTGGAAAAGCGCCAAGTTTTTCTTTCCTGATTGCGCCATGTGCTCTACAATAATACATTACAACTCGGATTAAAACAACTTAGAATCATTAACACAGTTTAAGTAATAAACAGATACCTTCAATATCTATTATCGGATGCACCGAATTATAAACTCTAACTAAGCCCTTAGTGGGCAACTTATCAACAAACTTCAACAAGATCTCCACCACCTCTTTATCACCCGCCGATAACTCATCCATCCCCATGTCTTTATACCGAGAAAGACTGACTGTCCAACTAAATGGGAACTTTGTACTCCCATTTGCGTTCAAAAAATGAGCTTTGCCTTCTTCTTTAACAACAACCTTGAAGTACCCGTCCTTGAAATGCTTGAAAGACTGGGAAAATGCATCCAGTCTGGTGATACTAGGACGGCTTATCAAAGACAGCCAAGTAGTCGGCCGGCGGGGTCTGGTGTCGTAGAAGTACAAAAAAGCGTAAGGAGAAGGCTCCAAGTATAAAGATTGGCACAAGATGCGAAAAGCTTGCAAGTAGGCCCAGCTATTCGGATGCAGCTGCGTAGGTGCCACATTCAGTGCGCGCAATACGCCCATAGTAAAACCGTCTAACGGTAGTCGTACATGAAGTTGAGAAAAATGACACATATACATGTAGAAAAACTTCTCTGTAGCCCCTTCCTGCCCATGACATACTCGGTCGATAGTGCTAACTCGCTCCAGGGAAACGATGTCCCCACTTACACCCTTGGAGATGACAGGCGTGCAGTTTAACCAGGAGTTTAATAGGCGAGACCACCGGAACAAAGATGATTGGTTGCGGCAGCCGCCCACCCATAACCGCCTTTAGCCGACCAGTTACTTTCTGCCAACTCCTTAGGGGGATCTTCTCGAACCTCCCTCACCGTCTCCATTGGAATCCCACTTAACATGCCTCCGGAACTTGTACCCTCTTCGTCAAATTGCCTACCCCTACTTCTCTCCGACTCCGTACTCTCACTACTAGATGTAGACAACGATATACTATCGCTACTAGACATACCTGTTTTTGTGTTTACGGGAAGATGTCGTCTGAAATTGGGAACTAGTTGGACAGTATAATGCACACAAGACCTCTGAATTCAAAACTCGCACAAATGAACCAAGTAACCCCTCACTCGTTTTGAAACCTATATTTATAGGCCAGAATCCCAAACGACGAAAACCCCTTCCCGCCAAAACAACAACCCATACCAATCGACACCATCATTGCGAGAGACATGACTCTTAAAAACGACGGCGCCAGAACTTCCTGATTTGACCCATGACATCCCTTCACCTACCTTTAGACGATTACCACTTTTTAGCCTTAACACTGTTCATCACACTTAAAGGCTGGGGGACTGGTGTATCACACCTAACCGGTTCCGCTAGCATACCAACACATATCACCCTTGACCGACAACTCATATCGGACAAGGCTGGGGGACTGGTGTACCACACCTAGCCAAACTCGACCAAATAAGTAAACAATACATATACCAAGGCAGCCAAGTACTCAGCCTAGGCCGAGTCAGCCTAACTTGTACCAGTTCTAACCTAAACATCTAGAGGAACAACCTGCACCTCATATAACCAACATAAGCCGTCAAGGTAAGTAGCCGGCCTAGGCCGGCTACTCTAGTAGGTCCGGTAAGATTAAAAGCCTAGGTTGACCACTCTAATAAACTCAGTATAATGAAAACCCTCCAGTGTTCAATAAGTCCTAAGGGCCTGGGCTAGGTCCCATGCCCACTTACAGTCAAAGCCCAAGCTAAGGCCCGACCCATAGAATAACCAGACATAATTAATGCTCTATAAATAGACGTGGACCCTAGTAATTAAATGTACGCATTCATTAATCACAGATTTGACCTTCTGAGAGCTTTGACTTACTTGAGCTTCGGAGTCTCTTCTGCAGGTAACCCCTCCTGGGTTCAAGCTGACATGTACCAACCGGGAAGAGACCAACTGAGGAGATAACGGACTACATGGTAAGGTGACGCTTGTGCCTAACTCATCTTATTTGTTCTCTGCAGGAACAAATCCTAATCCTTGAGAAACAATTGATAGCTAATGTTGGAGACCAATTTAGATAATATTTCACAAACCAACTATATTTTTTTGTTCATTATAAAGACTATTTTAGATATCAATAATATTATTTTATAAATTTTTATCCTATTAGTTACTATAGTGACTAATTATTTTATGTCTTTAAATTTGATGACTATTTAATAATTTTCTTGTAGTGATAAGAATAATTTACACAAATAAACTCTAATAATTAAATTTTATTAAGCACAATATATATCTATATATCTATATATATATAAAGTTGTTTATACTCAAATAAATAATTATATGCATTAGTGCGGTAATTACACATTTAAGATCCATACAGTTGAACACTGACTTTAATAAATTTATTACTAGCATAATTATTTTCATGAAATACTTAAATTTATGTGATTAACAAAATAAAAATAAAATGAATAGTTAGCATTGTAGATATTTTCCACATTTTTCATTTTATTCACTTTTATTTCCAGAACTATATGCTTGAATTGTAATTACAAACTTAGGTGGTTTCTATTTTGTTCCACCATCGGAGGCCTACCAATTTAATAAAATATATACAAATGATTTCTATAAATTGCGGTGAACAAAAGTCAATGAAGAAAACAATCAAATAATAAACGTACAAGAAAGCTAAAATTTTAAATATAACCAATTGATACGATGAATTAACTATTAACTTCAAATTATTCAGAACCTTAAAATATTAATACATTATAAATTATGTCCATAAAATAAATGAACGTGAAAGAAACAAAAAAAATAATACATCTTAAATGATTAAAAAATGCATTGTGTAGTATATTTAATGCGAATGAGTTTTGAAAAGTATTCATTCTTTCACCATTTTTGAGTACTTTGTGTACAAGTTTTTCCAAATGGTACTTGTGCCCCAAGTTCAACTCCATGCCAAATCGAACACTATATATAGGGACATGAAAATAAATTCATCATCTTTCATCGATTCCTCTATTCTTAGTTTTTTTTTTTTTTCTCAATTTGCTTAGCCCACAACTACACGAATAAAGATGAAGAGAGAGGGTCGTCAACATGGAATGGTGAGGTCTTATCGGATCCTACCAAGTTCACTTAACCCGAGACCCGATACCCGAATAGTCACCCGGTTTGATTCTCTTCCCACTGCTGGATTATTCGTTAAGGTGTCATCTAAGCCCACCAATCACTCCAAGTTCACCGGAAAGTGTGGCACACCACGTTGTACCGGTTGCCACCTCCACCCAGCTTGCAAGTCAAAGGGTAAAACCAAAGGTTCTCAAAAGCACAAACTTTGGCGGGTCATAGATGAACCCGATTCAGATTTCTTTGGGTTGTCGGAAGATGATTGTGATTGGGAGAAGAAAGATGATAACAAATTCACGTCTTCTGAAAAGGGGGTTTCATTTCGGATGGATCAAGTTCAAGAAGAAAAAGAAGAAGATTGGCTTTTGGTGGAACCTTGTTTGTGATCGATTATGTTGTTCTTTTGTGTTGAAGTTGTTCTTTAGTTTATATTACAGTTACTTGAATGAAAGAATCAGGGAGGCGGATCTACTTGAATTTGAATGGAATGATGTAATAAAGATCCAATTTATTGAAACACCGAATGTACAATTTGTGTTTATGAGTGGCATTTGCGGACAAGTGTTGAATGTCTCAAAAGATTCTTAAGTTCGATTTTTTAAGTAAATTCTTGGGTATGGCTCGAAACGAAAATTTGTTATATATTAGAAAAAAACTCGTTGAAAGTTTAGTAATGATTGAAGATTTAGATAAGATTCGACATAGATTGTATTTTTACACATTCAATAATAACTCAATTAAATGAATTTCATTTACAATTAATATATATATATATATATATATATATATATATATATATATATATATATATATATATATATGCGCCTTGATATCTATTATCCTTTCAACACAGTATCTCCCTCTTCATCCAAGCCTTCCCATTCGCAATAATAACATATTTTTTACTTTTATCTCTTGTTTATGTTGACAAAAACGGGAGAAGAAAAGAAAGGAATATAGAAGAATAAAGCGGCGACAATTTTGAAGTTTTATGTGTTTTGCTTTTTAAGTTCTAAAGTTTTATCTTTTGCGTTTGAAAAGCATCGTTTTATTCCAGCTTTGGTTTATTTCATTGGAACATTTTATATTTGATTTGATTTGATATTGCATTTGATTTGAGTAACAATCTGATTGCTTTTTAATATTTTGTTGTGTGATGATCTTATATATATTAGCTCTGAAATTATGGTCATATATACTCTATAATACGGAGAAGGTGATATTCATTACTATCAAAGGTGTTTATTAGTGAAGTTTCTTAAACAAGTTACTTAAGAGACTAAATGTAGCCTCAAGTGGAGATGAACTAGTATAAATCTGTTGTGTGCATTTTCTCTACTCCTACACTTTTGGTTTAATTGATAATTCGTGTACAATTGTATATTTGTATGCATAGTTTTTTAACTTTTTTTCAAGATCTATTCATTCCCTTATAGAGCAACATTACACCAATAAGGAGAATGTGAACAAACCAAAAAATGAATCATACATCAAAAGTAGTAAAGAATCAAAATAATAAAATGTCTATTTCAAAACATAAAAGTGACAAGAATCACGATCAAATCATATACTAATAATAGAATAATATATGTAAAAGTCTTTCTCTATCTCTAAGTGTTTAAATGGTATTTACACTCAATGAAACATAAACACTCTTTTTCATCCATTTTTCTTTTCTTTTTCATATCAAACCACATATGTTTTCATTTTTCACATTTTCTCATGCTTTTTAATTTTCTAACTACATCTAATTATCTCAGAATGCATTAAAATCTCAATATACATAAAATCAATGCAAAGCTCAATGTAACACCCTCACTTATTTTTAACCAATTGCTAAAACAATTCCAAAGCTCCCTAAATTCCAAAGGTTGGACATATCATGGTTTTTCAAATTCAAGGCAATAATAAGCTAAAAATCAACCAGAAAAAGGTCAAGAAGTATCAAAGAAGTATAAATGTTGAAATAATTCAAGGTAGGTCAATTTGGCTTAGTAGCTAAAAATGAAAGAAGGTATAAGTCATATTAAAATAGTGCATGTGAATATGTAATATAAAAAAGAGTGAAGTCAAGTTCTAAAACACTTACACACAAAAGTGAATCTTATAAGAATGGAAGAAAATATACTTTAATCTAACAAAGGTGTATATTCTACAAAATAATGATTCACAAAATAATTATCATGCAAAACTTATTACACTAAAATGTTAGAAACAAATATATTATGCTCGAAACCTCTAACTAAAGATGAAGAAACTAAAAATTATTCAAAAATTAAAAGCATAGGAATCCAACAAAAAGTATGTTAAGAAAAAATAATGGCAAGTCTAAACTAAAAGCAATAAATACTAAACTAACAACAACAATAATCTCCCCTACCCTTGAATGAAACATTGTCCTCAATGTGTATGTGAGAATGTACTACAAAGAGAAAACCAAAACAACATAACAAAAATCAAAACAAATCAAAACTACAACAATAAAAAGCAAACGAAAGAAAGCAAAGTTCAGAAGTTTCAAACACTTAGAGACTCATAAAACACTTTAAAAAAACTAGGACAACTGCATAAAAAATATGTCCATAAACTCATGGCCTCATCCATATGTAATCCCTCTAAAATATTTTGGCACACCAATTTACTTAAAACATGAGATCTAACCAAATTTGAAACATCAGTCATTACAGCCTTTAGCCTCGCCCAATGAAGATACATAATGAATAAAAGAATTAAAAATAAAAGTGGCCGGAAGAAACAGGAAATGAAGACCCTACATACGAAAAATATCACAAAAAATAATGGCATCTCATTATATTAGTTCCTCTAATCTTCTAGCACCTCTCACATGTAATAGTCATTTGCTATGCATCTCTAAATTTGGTGGGCAAGCAAAATGTATTACCAAGTACTCTCTCTCTCTCTAGGACCAAAATCTATTATCAGTTTAGGAAGTGTTTTTGTGTTGATTAGGACTGTATGTAAGTTTCTCTTTTAGTAGTTTCATAGTCATTTCATTTTGTTTTAGAACTTATCTCCATGATAGGAATTTTTTAATTGACTAAAACATAATTTTAATATGCTAAATTTTTTTTATTTTAATATGTTAAAATAAGTTTTTAATAGGTTAATTTTTCTTGTGCTTTTAAAAGATTTTGAGCTATTTTATTTTAATTTGCTTGAGTGGATTTTAATCCATTGATTTCATAAATAAACAGTTTAAAATGTAGTTTTGATCCATTAAAATTATCACTTTAAAATCTATAAAATTCTCTCGTTCTGAATCCCTTATACATGATTTTTTAACTTACATTTCTAAAGTCATTTTCACGATTGATAGAGAATTATTATTGAGCTAATAAACGTTTCATGGAGCTTTCTTTGAGTGATTTCAAGATCATTCTCTCAAGAGAAGAACATAGTGGTTCACCTAAATTTTCTTCTCCTACTACCCTTGTTTTGTTTTAGGTAAATTCATTCCATTGTATTGTTTTGTTTACGGGTGTTGTTATTTGTAGATAAGGTTTTCAATCAGGGTGTAATAATAAGGTGTTACTATGTTAGAAAGTTGATTCCTTATATTGATTGTATTTGTTGTGTGTTTGTAAAATATTGTTACAATGTGAGCTTTTGTCAAACTCAGTCCCCTTTAGTTTAAAAAGACAATCCAAAAGAAAAAAATTTATAAGTAGACCTTTTAATTTTCCTATATATTCTAACACTTAATAACGAAACTAATATTTTTAGTTTTTTGTTTCATTTATTCAAAATTATTTCGTATTTTAAAATGCAAATGTTATTTTATTGATGTTGGATAAATGTGGAGTCGAAAATAAAATGTGTATTATCACCGGATCCAAAAAAGGTGCTTGATCTACATGTGTACAACTCTCATTATTGAACCAAGGGATGCAAATGGTAAGTGTTCCCGTGAATGAACCTACTCCAACAGTAAAAAAAAAGAAAATATTGGAATCAACTAAATGGAGAAGCAGAACAATATAAGGTTACATGCATGATTTTATTTATTATAAAAATGGTAGTTTAATAGAAATATATATATATATATATATATATATATATATATATATATATATATGTAAAAAAAAAAACTAACAAGCTACAAGAGAAATAAGAATTCTATAATATTATACAAATTCTGACACGTGGTCTTATGTTTCGTATTCACCTGATGGTATTATAAAATGAATGAAAAGCATAAGAGAATCTTTTATATATATATATATATATATATATATATATATATATATATATATATATATATATATATATATATATTTTTTATTTATATATTTAGAGAGAGATAAAAAGTGTGTAAAAGTTTGTGAGAATCTGAAAGGTACAGCTTAGCACGTTAAAGTTGACCAAGTCTGTGTGGTTACTGAAAAGGTGGGTGACAACAACCCAATTATTCAAATTAGTTATATCACAGGAGCTAACAATTCCATCTGCGTCATGCACATTTTGTCTTCCAAGGCTTTCTCTTTCCTTTCGCACTTCATTTCTAGTTTTTTTTTTTTTTTAACCCCCAAAGTTGGTGGGTGCACTTTGAAGGGAAAAGTGAAAATTTTCTCTCTTCATTTTAGGTGATTGAAGAAAAAGCTTAACTATCCACGTAATAATTTCGACGCATTTATTTACGTGGCTAATTCTCAACTATAGAGAAAAAATGTTTCAAGTGTATTCTTACGTAACACTATGAAAGCATTACCAACAAATTCTCCGTCAAAAATTTTACACTCTTTGACCATAATTGTTCATTTTTATTGAGATAAAATTTTCACACTTAATAATTATATTTGAGATATTATTTATTTTGGAACACAAAATTATGTTATGATTTTGTTTTTAAACAACCTTAAAAGATTAAAAACAATTCTTGATTTTGAGTTTTAAATAATGTAAGACTATTAAATATATATAAAAATTCATCGCTAAAAATCTTTATAAGAAATGAGAGTTTATATATGAAATCACTTTTCTATTCTGCCCATTAGAGCTTAGAGATGCTAATTTGTTTTTAGAATGTTTCATTTTCGTCCTAATTGCCATCCATTTTTCAATCTTATATCTATTTAGATAATAACTTTATGGTCAATCATAAGATATTGTTCACAACAAACAACTTATACAATAGTTATTTTATGTTGTTTTTCCTTTTTTTTTTTTATTTCTTTGTACTTTCTATCAAGAATCAAACATAGTAAGCTTACACGACAGAGTAATTTCTTTTTTATCATATTACCATTTTTTTTATTTTCTGTTTCTTTTCTACGTAGGCTACACGCACAAATTAATAAGTTTAAGATCCATATTAAATTGATACGTTAAATTATGTTTATTAAATATTTTATTTCGATTTTTAGTTTCGTTAAATTTTTTTAATATTAAATGGTTTTTAAATAAAAAATAATGAACCGCATTACCATATAAAAATATATCCATGCAGTTACAATTGAACTACTCGTCTATTTTCTTAAAAGTTTCACGTTTGTGAGATAAAAACTCGTCTCAAATGTCTCAGAATCTTTATTTCTAGTAAAATTTTAATGACACGTTTAAATTTTTTGTTTTTCAAAGTTAAGTAATTTTAGTCTAATATGGATATGTCATCTAAGTGCTTAATTTTAGAAAACTAGAGAATTAAATTTACAATTAAAATTATATAAAATTAAACTCATACATTTACAAAACTATGACGACTAAAGTATATTTATAATTTTTTAAAAGGAATGACTCGTCGTTTTGATTTCGTAATCTTAACCTTTTACTCTCTCTCTCTCTCTCTCTCTATATATATATATATATATATATATATATATATATATATATATATATATATATATATATATCATAAAAAAATTAAAATTGGCGTGACTTAAAAATTGATAGTTTTTATTATAATGAAATTATATAAAAATTTAACATTGTTATTTTAACGTGACTTATGTTTTTTCAATATAAATTTTTCAATCTTATTTTTCAAATAAAGTCATCTTATATATCATTATAAACTTTATAAATTTTAAAATCTAATGATTTATACCTTATATATGCATATCCAAACAAATAAAACTGAATTAATACATTTCTCATTATTTCTTCTCAACTACTTCAATAAGGTAATTATATTTAAATCGGACAATAATATGTTATAACCAAAAAATTTAACTAAATATTTAAATTGTATCAAGGAAAAAAAACTACTAGATAATGAGAATATGTTTAGTCAATATTTAGCACTTATATACTATTGTACTTCATTATTTGCACAAAGTAATTGTGTAGATAGATATATGTTGAGTTTGGGGTTGGGAATGCCAAATCCTGATTTGTATTTTCTTTCCAATGATTCGCATACATCGGCGGAGAAATCTGACACAAATTTGGTTTCACTTGCTCAACAAGAAAGAAAAAAGAAATCTTTTAATTTAATATTCTTTCAGTATATTGTATAAAAGTTTGTGTATTTTATAAGTATTCTTTCAGTAATTTATAAGTACTTTTACATATAAAATTAATTTGTAATATGAATTTACATATAAAATTATATATTTCGATTTGATTATATATTTTTTGTTTAATAAACGAGTTCATTGGATTGTCTTTTGGCCGAACAGTTGGGAAGGATTATCAACCAACTCTTCTATGGTTGGTCAGAAAATCATCTCTAATTTTGACAAACTGACTATGTGATAGAACAAAATGCGCTAAACTAATCTGTTTTGTAACTCCTGTTTAATATAAATCCTATAGCTTAATAATTCCAAAAAACTTAACTATATAAGTTCTAATATCATCTTAACATAGTAAAAATTATGTTTAATTCTACCTCACCAAAATAGTTGATCAAAGTGAAAATTGTATCCAATCTATATATATATATATATATATATATATATATATATATATATATATTTTTATTTAATCATATTCTTAGCGAATATAGAATCTCCGATGTAAATCTATTATTGTCCATGGAGAGAGGAACGTTCCATATTATTTGGTGGCCAAGAAAGGAGCATCAAATGCTGAGTTAAGTTTATGGAACTCTCCCCTTCTTGGGTGGGGAATCTATTTATGCCTCATATATGCCACAATGCTTCTTGCTGAAAATATTGCTTCTTTTCTCATGCTGCTTTCCCCTAGTTTTTATTTTTACTTCATTATGAATCAACCAATATTGTTTAGTTGTATATAGCAATGTAAACGGGCGGGTAGGATACGGGTAGGAGCTCTCCATACTGTATTTACTGGTTAAATATATGTTCCGTATTTATATCCATGTAGACATCCGTTATGCGAGTACTTGCATATTTCTTTAATATTTACGGATATTCACGGGTACCCACAAATATTAACGAAACAAAATTTTAATATTTAATAACATATTTTAACCATAAATTCAAATAAAAATACAATGCAAAATATTCATAAATTTCAAACAAATTGCAAATAACCTATTTAAATAGTGTTGAATGACAATTTATAAAGAAATGAAGATTTTTTAAAACCAATTCATAACAAATAACCCATCCAAAATCAATGTATTAATGTTTTAATCATTTTTTTTAATTTAAATTAGAGTATAGCAGGTACGGATGTCCACGAGTACGAATACAATGATGCCCATACCCACTCTATTAACATACGGGTATAAAAGATATTTGTACTCATTATCCGCGAGTATCCATTTATACTATTCATTTATACCTGTTATAAGTTTTATCTGTGGACGTGAGTACGATTTTTTTTTACATCCCTAGTTGTCTATATTAAATTTCACTTGCGTTTGAAATAAATTAATTTCTCCGTCTATACTTTTCTACTAAAAAACAATTCAAAATCCATTTTAGTGAATATAAATAGCTTTTTATGTATATTTTCTTATATTTTGACTGAACTTTGAAAAGCCTTGCCAAATAGGACGAGGTACTCGCCACTAATTTCTTCTTATTAAATATTTGCCTTAGTTTCCGAGTCGTCCACTATGATTAAAATAAATTCCAAAAGAGTTGAAGAGTTCAATTTCACTCCACCATATATTAAATCTTTTATATGTTTTATTTCAACTTTGAATTGTCTTAAACTATGTGATTAATTAGTAACTTGTTTTCTTCACCTCCTTCAACTTGATTTTCATGCCCCTGTCAGCGGCAGAGTTAAAGGATGAAAAAATGTTTATTTTTAGCTTAGGATATTCTCTCTGTTGACCAAACAAATCTTCAATCATGAATTCTCATTGCATACATAATACATGTGTTTTAATAGACAATATTTATATTTCATAGTTTGCACCCATATAATCTTAAAGATCGTGTTTTGATGTGGCTATAAACTATGGATACGACATACTAAAAGAATATATGAAGGTTTAAAATTAGGATAAAAACTTTCTATTTTTTTGAGTTTTGTAGTAAGCTTTATTACTATTTTTTTAATTGTTTTGTATTGAGTTTTGATTAGGTTTTATAATAGTTTTTTTTAGATGCTATAATTAGAAGCTTCTTAAACATTAAAGTTTTTCCAGGATACTTGTTTGGTGAGTTTTAATCTAAGTCTCCTGAATTAATATTATTAAAGTCAATCATCATAATTATCGTATCTGAGTTATTGTTCACATAATTTGTTTATTAATGCTTGGTTATGAAGATTTGAGTTTGTATTATACCTAGACGGTCAAGACTGATATGGATGACTATCCGGCCTACAACTAGTCCTACAATAAAAAGAATATATGGTTAGTTAACTGCACAAGATAACAACACATACATAGCGGCTAACACCGCCTACTCCAAAGAATAACATACAAGTAAAAGTTGTCAACTCCAAACTTAGGAAATCACAGTGGGGTTTCTAGTGTCAGATCACAAACATGGAGCTTGGTCTTGGCCCATGCCCAATCAAAGCCTGAACATTGGCCCAATGCAATAAAGAGGGACCCAGCCCATAAAGGGGGAAAACATAGTTAATATCTCTATAAATACATGTGGACCCCAACTATTAAAGGTACGCTTTCATTAATTCACTAATATGTGATTTGACTTTTGAGAGCCTTTGCTGACTTGATTGTCAGAATCTTTTCCGCAGGTAATCCTAAGGGTCCAATCCGCCAACACTAAAAGAGGACATATTCAAACCAAGGAGCAACCAGTCCGAGAAGTCAACAATTGGGGTAATATATGATTTGTGCTCCCTGATACTATGTTATTGTTTCCGCAGGAACAATTGGCGCCCAACGTGGGGCACGAGTTAGTATCTTACCACAACAATCCAAGAACTCGCAAGGATGGTTTCCACACATAGCAGAGCTGGAATCTCGAAGGAACCTGAGGCAGGGCCAAGCATGCCTGCAAACAACAACTTGAATTTGGCTGCTATTCTGGAAGGGCAGGCCAAGATGCAACAAGAGCTCGTTGACCCTAAGAAGCGTAGTGCTGACGAGATGGAAGCACTAAGACAAGAGAACTCTAGGTTGAGAAGGAAGATAGAAGCTGACCCCACCTAGAAAGGAAAAAATGTTGAAATCCCTCCTTTTCCACCCACTAAGGAAGAAAGCGAGTACAACCCTACTCCTCGCACACCACAACCACACCCTTCCCACCCACACCACCAACCCCCTACCACCCACATCCCACCTTTACCTTCCCCACCATCATCTGCCACCCCATACACACAAACGTCGTCACCCTTTTATCGACGACATAACTGAAACCCCTCTCCCTAGCCAATGGGAAGTCTTCACGTAAGAACGCTATGCCGAGGACATTGACCCCGATGAGCACGTTAAAATCTATGTCACTCATGTCAACCTGTACACAAGTGAAGATGTCGTTTTGTGCAAGGCCTTTCCCACCACCCTCAAAGGACCAGCCCTAGAATGGTTCACATACTTGCCTTCATACTCCATTGACTATTTCGACACCCTATCCCACCTATTCACCACCTAGTTTGTTGGAAGTCACCCCCATCAAACCACCTTGTTGTCCATCCTAAGCGTTCGATAAGAAGATGACGAAATGCTCTGCAGCTTCATTGACCGATTCGGAAAAGCCACTCTCCGAATGAAAACCCTGACGCGGGAAATGATCCTACAATGCATGGCACTAGCTCTAAAACCAGGACCATTCGCAGACAACGTCTGCCTTCGACCACCAGCTACCATGCACGAGCTCAAGCTACGCGCCGTCGACTATATCCGCATGGAGGAAATGAAAACTCTACACACCCATATATGTGTTGAGTACCAACCTACAGACTCTAAACATACGAGACCAGCCACCAAATCCGACTATAATCCCATGACCCCAAACCACCCAGTCGACCACAATATAGACCATGCGAACCTCGACCACCTCGATTCTCCTGGTATGCGCTTCTAATTGCCCCCCAATCCCACATTATGGATAAAGCCCTTCAAAAAGACTTGATACCCCCCCCTCGCAAAACCGTCAACCCCCAAACGCCGACATGACCAAATATTGCAAATACCATCGCAATAACGGTCACATCACAAACGAATGCAAGGCGCTACAGGATAAAATTGAAGAACTGATACGCGTCGGCCACTTAAAAAGATTCGTTAAACGAGAAAGTCATCCTAATACCAGACCCATCAGCCATCGTGACTCAACCAATACTAGACCTACCGGCACCCACCAACAACATGATGACACAACAACAACGCGCAAGCCCACACCAATATCGCCTCCGCAGACCCTCCCCGCTTATGCAGCACTATCAACACCATATCTAGCAGATTCGCTGGTGGGGGGGTCAACTTCCTCTGCCAGGAAGAAACATCTTCAAAGGGCACAATCCGTCAACTCCGTCTTTTGATCTCATAGAGGCCATCGAATGCCGCCAATTACCTTCACTGATGCCGACTTCCAAGGCATGGATCACGAACAGGATGACCCCATGGTCATCATCTTGGAAATCAAAAACTTTGCGGTTAAAAAGGTGTTGATCGACCAAGGCAGCTTAGTTGACATTTTGTATTGGGCAACCTATCAAAAGTTACAGTTACCTACAAAGGCTATGATCCCCTATGATGAGCCCATTTACGGATTCTCTGGAGAAAAATTATACACACGCGGGTATATCGACCTACATACCCTTTTTTGCGAAGGCCACCAAACCAAAACCATTCCTATTTGTTACCTTGTGGTCGATGCCCACACATCATACAACGTTCTTTTGGGACGACCCTCGCTAAACAAACTATGAGCTATCGTATCCACACCCCACCTCGCCATGAAATTCCCATCCTCATCCGGATACATCATCACAATTCACGGCGATGAAAGGCTGGTGCGGGAATGCTATATTGCCATCTTGCAACCCAAAGAACCCGCTCTGGTTACAAACATTGAGCGACATCCCGACGTCGGCCTGACCCTAGCCAACGAAGATCTAGACCCTAGAATATGCTATGATTCTCACATCAAACCAATAAAAGCCTTAAACTTGGTGTCGGTTTAAGCCGTAGTAACCAAGCCCTGATCGAGGCAACCCTCAACGACAACATAGACTTATTCACCTAGTCAACGACAGACTTGCCCGGCGTAGACCCTCAAATAGCTGTCCTCAAACTCTCAATATACAAAGAAGCCAGGTACGTCTCCCAAAAGAAAAGAAAGTTAGGAGACGAATGAAGCCTTGCAACAAAAGCAGAAGCAACAAAACTTCTTGAGGTCGAATTCATCTTTGAGGCCCATTACACCACCTGGTTAGCCAATGTCGTCCTCGTCAAAAAATCCAGCGGCAAATGGAGGATGTGCATTGACTATACTGACCTCAACAAAGCATGTCCAAAGGACGCATATCCCCTACCTAGCATCGACAGGCTCGTAGATGCCGCAGCCGGTAACCGTGTACTCAACTTCCTGGACGCCTACTTTGGTTACAACTAGATACCCAAGGCCCTAGATGACATGTTTAAAACTGCCTTCGTTACTGAAGACACCAACTACTTTTACAAAGTCATGCCTTTCAGCCTAAAGAACGCATACGCCACTTACCAAAGGCTAATGGATAAAGTATTCAACCACCTGTTGGGCAAGTGTGTCGAAGTATACGTAGACGACATGGTTGTCAAATCTCCTAGCCACCTGCAACACTCAAAGGACTTGGCCGAGGTGTTCACATCACTTCGAAAATACAACCTGTGGTTAAACCCTGACAAATATGTCTTCGGCGTTGATAGCTGGAAGTTCTTGCTCTTCATGCTCACACAATGAGGAATTGAAGCGAACCCTGAAAAATGCAGAGCTATCATCAAAATGCGAAGCCCAATGAACATCAAGGAGGTGCACCAATTAGTAGGTCGTCTTACCGCCATATCAAGATTTCATCCCAAACTAGCTGACAAAACCAGACCCATCATCCACCTCCTCAAGAAATCAACAAAGTTTGCATAGAACGACGAATACGAGCATATTTTTCAAGACCTCAAAACAACCCTGGCATCCCCTCCAATCCTACAAAAGCCAAACATCAACCTCCCACTAATAGTTTACATCACAGCCACTAAAGGAACAGTTAGCGTTGCCATCACCCAAGAATCTGCTAGCACCGAATACCTAGTATACTTTGTTAGTCGATCCTTGCAAGACCCTGAAACCAGATACTAGGTGGTCGAGCAGCTGGCCCTATCTTTAGTAAACGCTGCAAGACGACTCAAACCCTACTTTCAGAATCACCAATTCATCGTGAGGATAGTCTATCCTATCTAGAGAATACTCCAGAAGCCAGAATTAGTCGGTCGAATGTCTTCATGGGCGGTGGAACTATTTGAATTCAATATCTGTTATGAACCGCACGGACCTGTCAAATCTCAATGCCTCCTAGACTTCGTCAATGACCTACAACACGCGCCGCAAGAAGAACAATGGACTTTGAATACTGACAGATCTTTTAATCAAAGAGGAGTAGGCATCGACATTGTTCTCAAAGGTCCAAACTAGATACTCATCGAAAAATCACTGCACTTCGCCTTCAAGACCTCCAATAATCAAGCCGAATATGAAGCCATCTTAATTGGCCTGTCCCTAGCAAAGGAAGTTGGAATACGCATCCTCACATGCAAGACAGATTCCAAACTGACCGTGGGACACCTAAATGACGAACTCCAAATTAAAGACTCCACACTCCTCCAATATTACCCACCTGGTCTGAAATGTCATACAGTCCGGATTCGAAAACGTCAAAATAGAGCATATACCAAGAGGACAAAACGCCCAGGCTGATGCCTTATCTAAGCTAGCAAGTACGAAGCATAAAGGAAAGTACAAGTCCCTACTACAACAAACATTGGCGCCACCCTCCACAGCAAACACATGTTTGGTACTCGAACCAACTCACGATTGGATGTCACCATATGTGCACTATTTGAAAACTGGACACTTACCTACTAATGCCAACAAAGAGTGGCAAACCAAAGCGGCACGATTCATGATGATTGACAACGACCTATATAAACGAGGGTATGGACAACCATTACTCAAGTGTGTTACCAAACAAGAAGCTCAATATGTCATAAAGGAAATTTACAAAGGAATATAAGGGTATCATTCAGGCTCGCGATCCATGGCAACTAGAATCCTAAGAGCCAGTTACTATTGGCCAACTATGGAGTCTGATTGCCACGACTTCGTCAAGAAGTGTATATCGTGCCAAAAACATGGCAATCTTATTCATCAAAAACAAGAGGAGTTACATTCCATATTATCCCCACGACCTTTCGCAAAGTGGGGAATGGACATCTTAAGACTGTTCACTCTTGGTAAACGACAAGTTAAATTCCTCATCGTAGGGGTCGATTACTTCACAAAATGGGTCGAAGCCAAACCACTCGCCACCATCACAACACAACAGGTTCAACAATTCATCTAGAAAGACATAATATGCAGATACAAGTTGTCGCATACCATCATAACGAACAATGGACGACAATTCATAGATAAAGAGCTCGCGAAATTCTTCACGGGTCTAGGAATCAAACACATAACAAGCTCCGTGGAACATCCGCAAACTAACGGACAGGTAGAAGCCGCCAACAAGGTCATCCTAATAGAACTTCGAAAACGATTAGATGGAGCAAAGGGGAAATGGCCAGAAGAATTACCTGAAGTCTTATGGGCCTATAGATGAATGCCTCAGTCAGCAACCAACGAATCCTCCATCAGCCTAGTTTACGGAACCGATGCTATGTTACCAGTCGAAATTGGAGAACCATGCTTGAGAAAGGAAACGTATGATGAAAACATGAACCAACACAATCTATGTGTCAGCCTCGAATTACTAGTAGAACTCCGAGATAAAGCACAAATCAGAAACATGACGGCCAAATAAAGAGCGGCAAGAAGATACAATTCAAAACTCCACCCACGAACGTTCACTAAAGGAGAGTTATTAGCCAACTAGGAAGGACCCTTCAGGATCCGTGAAGACAATGGCGGAAGTATGAAGGGACAGGGGGAGCCACGGCTCCCCCAACCATTTTTTTTTTAATTTTATTTTCTATATATTTAAAAAATAATATTTATAAATTATTACTTTATTTATATTAATTGATTTTTATTTTATTTTCTATATATTTTAAAAAAATAATTTATACATTACTACTTTATTTATATATTATTACTTTATTTATATATTATTACTTTATTTATATATTATTATTTTATTTACATATTATTACCTTATTTATATTAATTTAGTTTGAAAAATCTTTTTTAAAATTTAAAAATCACGTTTTTTTCTCTATTATAATTTTTTATATTCTTTTATTTGGTTTCTCTCTTCCGTGCCTTCATCTCTTTCTCCCGTTTTATTTCCATCTCAATTTTCACCATCAATTCCTTATTATTTTCAAAATCAAATTGCACTACGACAAAATTGAAGAGTTAAGGAACATTTTGGACCGAACAATTTCTTCTTTTGAGTAAGTTCATATTTTCCTTTTTATTTTTGAAGCAATATGTTTCTCTCTTGTATGTGGCTTTTCTACGCTCTAGGCATATCTCTATCTGTTAGAGATCAAAAAATCATGCTTTAATTGTTGATCAAACTCTTCTTTGTGTAGATAGAGCTATTTTAGGCTTTGAAGTTGTGTAAGGGAAGAACAAGATTAGGAATCTACTCTAAGGTAAGGGAAGCTAATCATTTAGAAGTTATTAGTTTTCTTAAAATATTGAGTCTTGCTTTTAAGATTTAATTTGGAATATTCATAATTTTATCTTTTTGTAAATAGGTGAGAGGTGAAAAATTTATATTAGAAAAATTATGATAAAGAGTAAAAGAATTGATTATTTTTTCAAGAGGAAGGCTTGTGATGAAGATGAAAAAAATGCATTTACGTCATCTAAAATTGAGAAACTTCATGAGAATCCAAATATTGAAGAAAACAAAAAACAACTCTCTAAGGTTCCTAAAGTTAAATATAATGAATTTGAAAATACTTTAGAACATGATCCGGGAAAGCGTCTTCAAATTTGGCAATACCCAGCAAATCAAATTGATGAGGTACGAAGGACTTATCTAAAATGGGGTCCATATCAAATGAGTCTAGAAAATTATCCATTGTCTGGTAAAGATGATCATCCAAGAAGATTTCAGTACACATGGTTTAGCTTATTTCCTTCATGGTTAAAGTATTCGCCATTAAAAGATGCTGCATATTGCTTACCATGCTAACGTTTTAGTAAAAAACCAAGTGGACGACCTGACTCAGATGTTTTCATTGTTACAAGTAATTAAGTTTATTTTCATTGAATTCTAATTGGCAATAAGTTTATTGTCATCAACATGTTTTAACTTTTTGAATGTTATTTTATAGGTTTTTAAAATTGGAGGAAAGTTAATAATGGAAAAAATTGTGCTTTCCTTAAACAAATTAGGAAGGATCCTTGTTCACCACACAATATTGCAGTGTCTACTTGTCAAGACTTGTTAAATCAAAATTGTCACATTAGGAATGTTTTGGAAGTGCAAAGCTTAGATCAAATTATGAAGACTCGGTTACATCTCAAGACTTCAATCGACACTGTTCATTTTTTATCACTTCAAGCTTGTGCTTTTAAAGGTCATGATGAAAGTACTGAATCGAGGTACCAAGGTAATTTTCTTGAGATGATAAAACTCATAGCATCATACAATGATGAAGTTGCAAAAGTTGTGTTGGAAAATGCTCCATTCAATTCCAAATATACTTCACCTAAAATTCAAAAGGAGTTAT
>Ga0209589_1004620_pt1 | contig 23673 bp, 34 predicted proteins | sample CowpeawhiteBW_FD_187525 | JGI IMG/M metagenome (GOLD analysis project Ga0209589, IMG submission 187525) | Root nodule microbial communities of legume samples collected from California USA - Cow pea white BW (SPAdes) (version 2) | ecosystem: Host-associated > Plants > Roots > Nodule | place: USA...
CAAAAAAAAAACAAAAACATGAGTTAGATTTCTAAAAAATAAAATGTAAACGAAGTTGGAATCAATGAAATTAAGAAAAAATTAATTAGGGTTTCAAAATGAGAAGTGAAGAGATGAAAATAGAACGTATGATTAGAAGAACATATCAGATTGAAATGGTAGGGTTTGAGGCGGCAAAGAAGTGGAGAGGGTTTGATTCAGCAGAGACGTCGAGAGGGTTTGAAGCGGTACAAAACCATAAAAACAATCTACACAAACAAAACAAACATAAACATGAGTAAGAAATAACAAATTAGGGTTTCAAAATGAAAAGTGAAGAGATCAAAGGTATTAGCCAAGAGCGATGGAGAGCGTTTGAGGCGGCGTCAGAGAGATGGCGGCACAGAAGCACGAAAACAATCCACACAAACAAAACAAACCAAAAAATGAGTTAGAAGCCAAAAAAATTAATGTTAATGAAGTTGGAATCACTGAGAGTAAGAAAAAAAAAGGGTTTGAGGAGAGCGTTTGAAGCGGCGTCAGAGAGGTGGCTAGGGTTTGAGGAGGCAGAAAGGGGGAGAGTGCGATTCGAATGGAGAGGGTTTCATGCGACACAAAAGTGGAGATGGTTTGAGTCGAGAGAATCATGGAGATGGTTTGACGCGACAGAAATGTCGAATGCGTTTGAGAAGGAAGAGAGGTGGAGAGCGTTTGTGGAGGAAGAGCGAGAGAGAGCATCTGAGGCGGCGGTAGAGAGGTGGCTAGGGTTTGAAGAGGCAGAGAAGTGGAGAGTGTGTAAAACATGGTAGGGTTCGAGAGAGGGAAAGTGAAGAGAGGTGGAGAGCGTTAGAGGTGGAAGAGAGGTGGATCGCGTTTGTGGAGGAAGAGCGAAAGAGAGCGACTGAGGCGGCATCAGAGAGATGGCTAAGGTTTGAGGAGGCAGAGAAGTGGAGAGTGCGTAAGAGGGCCTGAGAGGAAAAGTGAAGAGAGAGGGAAAGTGAAGAGAGAGGAAAAATGTGAGTGTGGTGGAAAGTGAGAAAGAGGACCTGAAAATTGATACGATGACACGTGTCCAAATTATCTTAAGAGGTAAAAAAATTTTGAATTTTGAAATTGTTGAAATTCTAAGAAAATGACACGGGTAACTTTTTGCTTTTTGTGATTCTTTGAATTGTATTATAAATAGATTTAATATTTTATATTATTTTCACTTATTAAGAGAATATAATACATAGACAAAAATAATAGTTAATATACAAAAAATTTAAGTCATAAATTTTCACCTTAAATTAAGAGCTAACTAGAGATGAAATGGAGGAACAGAGATGCATAAAACAGCAACTAACAAAATTTCATTTCTGCCACTGCTCAATAGTCTTCTTTACTAATACTTGAAAACGCCTCTCCTCTCCCTATATATATATACCCATCCTTCTTCAGCAGAGCGGGAAAAAGCAGCCCAGTGAAGTGGCAAGCAGCGCAAACCACTAACGTCGCCGTTCCATCGTGCTTTAGGGTTTTCCGTTGATGGATCAAGATCAACAATGGCTACTCAATTGTTTGTCTGCCACACTCGACCCCAACCCAGAGGTTCGATGTTTCGCCGAGGCATCCCTCGATCAGGCCTCTCGCCAACCAGGTTTTGTTCATCATTTCAATTTTCATCGCCTGCAACCTAATTGAATGTGGATTTTGCTCTGTGGTGTGAAAACCTTATTGAGTGTCTGTGTTGGACTGTTTTTATTTTATTTTCTTTTCGAAGACAAGAGCGATTGTGGTGGGTGGTTTGTTAGATGTTGTGCTTGCTGCTTATGTGGTGTGGTGGTAGCGTGGGAGTAATTGTTTTTTAGTTGAGGACTTGAGGGGATAATGAGTTTGGCAAATTGAGTTTTTTTGACAATGCTGTTGTTTTTTGTTTTTAGTGTGTGACTAAAATGATGAGAGGAGGAGTGGTTTATGGTATTTAGGGGGTGGAGGCATCTGCATAAGCATGTAACAAGGAAATGAAGATGTTCACTGGGGTGGTAGCTTGTTGAGCGTGAACTTATGACAGCGATGTTATGCCATCAATCTAGTGTTGGCTTGAAAGTTGTCATTCGTAAATGGAAGTTGTATTTTCATACTTAAATGTGACTTATATACTTCATTGATTTTAGTGAAACATGTTTTCTGTTTGGCTTTATCTAGTTTTGTAATGTGTATATATTCCTTTAGCTTGGCCATGGAAGTCATGAAGATAGCTTGAAAATAAACATTATATTGAACACTTGTGAAAATTCTTTTCAAGTAATGTGAATGAAATTTCTAAGTTTTTAGAGTAATAAAAAGGTTAAATGGTAAGTGAAAGACTATAGTAGTGCAAAAACTTCTTTATCACCTTGGAGACGGTTGAATGTATTGCAAAACGATTTTCTCAGTGTAATAATCGTTTAGCATTCTTGATAATTGTTTTAATATTCTTTTATTGAGATAATTGATTAGCTCTAAAATAATTGATTATCCCATTTAAACTCAATTTTCAAAATCTTTCTAGAATAATCAATTATCATAAGTAAAAATCGATTATTTTGAATGTTATATGGAATGAATTATTTTTTTAAATAGGTCAAAACATGATTTTTCTCTACACACTGAGTAGAACACCGAATTTCAATTATAGAAAGAGTTCAATTTGAAATTGCTCTATTTAAGCATTGGCTTAACCTAATTTTTGAACCCAATTTAAGTTCACTTAAGTTAAGCCCAAGTAAAGTAAAGTTAACTCAGGATAGAGCAAGCTAAAATGGCCTAAACCCATGTATAGTAGACCTAATAGCTAATTCTATTAGGTCGATCTTACTGGATTTAATCTAATTGACAATGCCTTTTAAAAAATTACCTTTAAACCTTTATTGCATACCTAGCTAATAATTTTGAGTAGATTTCAATTAATAAGACATATTTGATGATAACTGATTATGTGTGCATATTTCTCATGTGACAAGACTCTTTCCTTTGTTTTTGTTACCATTATTAACTCCATACGATACAAAGCATTAAGACTAATGCTTTAAGTAGTTTTGCTAAGTCTAGATGATACAAAGCATCATTTTCAACTAACATGTTTAGTCTTGCAAATAAAAGACATCAAACTAAAAAACTATTGTTTATCAAATGATAACAAAGAACTAAACGAATGTTGTTATTTATCGCCTGACGCTTATATAAGAAATGTCTTATAATGGAATTGAGTTATGTTTGGTTGCTCAAATAATTAAATGTGCCTATCTCTCATGTGGCAAGAATCCTTCCTTTGTTGTTGTCACCATAGTTAAGTCCATACGATACAAAGCATTAAGACTAAAGGTGCTTAAAACTGATGGAGGTGGACAACACCCCTTAAAAGAATTTAGTGATTTCTGTGAAGCTATTGGAATTGAGCACGAGATCACACCCCAAATACAACTCAACACAATGGTGTAGTTGAGAGAAGGAACAAAACAGTATTGAACAATGGTCTACCAAATTATCTATGAGGAGAGACTGCACTAACAACCTCATATGTGTTGAATAGGTTTCTTACAAAGAGACTTGAAGGTATAACACTTGAGGAGGCTTGGAGCAAGTCAAAGTCAAATGTTGCACACCTAAGAGTCTCTATCTCTCTTTGTTTCAAACATGTTCCTAAAAAGCAATGAAGAATGCTTAACGACAAAGGAGTTCAATTGGTTTCCAACAGAGGGATACAAATTACTAGATCCAAAAACCAATCAAGTGCATGTCAACATGATGTTGTAACTGATGAAACTTGTGGCTGAACGTGGAAAGACAACAATCAAGAGACACCTCAGTCAATAATTATGATGGAAGAGAAGTGTGTTGCTAGTGATATAATATCTGTAAAATAAGATGTTCATATGAAGAGATCATCATGAACAGTTCAGAGACCATCAAGGTTTAATGATTATGAACTGTTGCATGATGCATATATCATAGTAGAAGGTAATCTTCTCCATTTTGCATTAATTGCTTAAGCTGAGCTTGCTAATTTTGATGAAGCTACAACTGATGAAAATTGGTAGAGAGCAATGAAGGAACAGATAGCCTCCATAGAGAAGAATCAAACTTGGGATTTGGTTTATCCTCCTTATGGCAAGAGACCTATTACTCTAAAATAGGCTTACAAGGTGAAAGTAAATCCAAAAGGTGAGGTAGTGAGATACAAGGCCAAAGTTGTAGCCAAGGGGTTTCTATAAAAAGACAAGATTGATTTTGGAGAGGTGTTTGTGTGATGCCCCGACTACTATATTAAATAATTATTATTTGATAAAAAGATATGGAATTAATTTTTTTTACCATAAGATTTTCCTTGAGAGAACATTAATAATAACATAACTTCGTATTCATATATATATATATATATATATATATATATATATATATATATATATATATATAGTTTACATCTCTGTAATTGTTCATGAAATATTATAAAAATATATATTTGTATATTATTAAGAGTCCTACATCAGAATAGAAGATTATCTATATTTTTAATATCTCCTAAAAATATTAATAGAAATTATCCATGAGTCAATCTTCAGAAGATCCACCAATAATATCCCGAACAACTCTCATTTAGCAGGTTCCTCTTCTGCTCTTGCAACAGGTACATATGAAAGAAAAATATGAAAGGAGTGAGGTCTTTATAAGCCTTAAATATCAATCTTAATAAACTCAACAAACAATACAGACACTAGGGACCTAGATTTGGACCTACAACCACAAAACTTGATCTTGTTTTACCATACATATGGATCCATATTCCACTTCTGACGATCCATTATGAACATCAGAAGTTACTTTGTGAAGTGATTAGGTAGCTGAGTATTTCTCATAAAATATTGGTACCATCATAATTATTTCTTTCTCGGGAATATTAGCCATTTATAGGCCCATAAAGAGATATATACTCACTACCTAACCTTGGCGATGCCGAGCAGGTATCGAATAGTCCCAAGTTTGGCCTATGAATATCCTAGTCCAGTGCGTTATTCTGAACTATCTAAATATTCACCTACTTGGTAAAACTTCCTTAGACCCTACCATGGTCCCTACCTTTCATCCCGCAGTGTACCAAACTGTGACTTCCCAATTACAAACACTTTGACACTGGTTTAATCTCAACTTATTGAAACCAGACTTAATTGACATACTCTTGAATATTTTCAAAGGTCATAAAATGTGATGACTATAAACTATACATAAAGAATATAAAATAAAATAAAATGTACATGTAATTTTCTTCTATCCAAGCTCACTGAATAAACTAATACTTATTTTACTTTACATTTATTTATTTATTAATTATAAAAGAATGATAAAATAAGAATCAAAGCGAGAACTTTAAATAAATAACAAGATAAAGATTAAAATGTTATAAATAAATATAATAATAAAAATATAAATTAATCAGAACTAGTGCATAACTGGAGATATATTAAATGAAATAAATAAAAAGGATTAGTTCATAACTAGAGATAAATTAAATAAAATAAATAAAGAGGATCAGTGCATAACTAAAGATAAATAAAATAAATAAAGTAAGCAAGACCAGTGCATAACTGGAGATTAAATAAACTAAATAAATAGGACCAGTGCACAACTAGAGATAAATAAAATAAATAAACAGGACCAATGCATAACTGGAGATAAATTAAATAAATTAAATAAAATAAATAAACAGGACTAATGCATAACTGGACATAAATAAAATAAATAAACAAGACCAGTGCAGAACTGGAGATTAAATAAAATAAATAAATAGGACTAGTGCATAATTGAAGATAAATAAAATAAAATAAATAAATAGGATCAGTACACAACTGAAGATAAATTAAATAAATATAAGATGATAGTAAATGAAAATAAGTTAAATGGAAGTAAATAAAATAATATATGATTAAAAATAAATAAGAGATTAATATAACACCCATGAGTTTATCAAGATTAATATAAAAAGAGCTTACCCTCACTCCCCCTTACCTTATTGATCGAAAGGCATACTAATAATAATTGAAGAGGACTAAGATCTCTTTGAATCTTTACTCTAAACTTTCTTTCCCTATTTTCTCTTTCCCTCTCTTCTTTCTTTTTCTCTTTCTCTCTCTCTCTCTCCTTTCTTTCTCTTTCTCCTTCTTTCTCCTTTCTTTCTCTCTCTCTCTCCTTTCTTTCTTTCTTTCCTTTCTTTCTTTCCTTTCTTTCACTTTCACGTAACTTCTTATTCCTGACTTGATTTCATCTCCAAATATATGTATTTATAAGCCACACATGTGCTTATCCTTTTGAAATCATCATCACTTTAATTAATGAAGAGATAATGTTTATCTCTTCTTATCTCATTTTTTTTACACACACCTATTTAATAATATTTAAATTAATAATTTTTTTACCTAATATTTTTTTAATATATATATACATACATATTTTATTAGTTTTTTTTTCTTCTTATGGTTATTCTTAATAAGTAAAAACTACATCATGATAAAATATATTTTTAATGTTTAAACTACATCATAATAAAATACGAAACATTAGTAAAAATAGAAAATTTCATAAGTGTTTTAAATAATACAACTTATTAAAAATAGGGATGTTACAGTTTGCACTTGTTGCAAGCTTAGAGGTTGTGCGTGTAGTTGTCTCACTAGTTGTACATTCAAATTGGTCTATGCACCAACTAGATGTAAAATTAGCCTTCCTCAATGGTGTTAGTTTTGAAATGGTTGAAAAGCCAAGAAGGAGGGGGGTTGAATTGGCTAGTTAAAAATTTAGGCTATCTTTGCAAGCTAAAAACCACCTTTAATTGAATCAAATAGATCATCAAGTTAGGATGCAAACAGTACTGAACTGTACACTTTTAATCGATCAAAAACAGAGTTAATCGATTGATTTTACTAAACAAATTCTGTTATGGTATAATCAACCGATTGAAACAAGAAAACAGTCGACTGAAATACTGGGAAAATTGCAGAAATGTGAATTTGAATTTTAAACCATGAACAATGCACAAGAATGATCAAGATAGGTTCCAAATGATTATGTAAACTTGCTCAATGTTGCAAATGCTATGAAAACATGCAAGAACATGAAAAAGATGATTAAAACACAAGTTCTTTAAACTTTAAAATGAAAAAGCAAGAGAGAAAGGTTAGAGAAGAGAGGACACCACGAGATTTTTATACTGGTTCACTCAAACCTGAGCTACATCCAGTTTGTCTAGGCAACCTGAGCTTGACTTTACACTATTTCAAAAGATTTACAAAGTATCCACCCTAACACTTCCAAAATATGCAAAAACACCACAAAAGACTCTTGAATCACACAAGAATCACACCAGCACAACAAGAACTGGAAAACCACCAGGCACACACACAAAGCTTGAGAAAGATCAAACCTCAGTGGTAGCACAACCCATCCTACCACAAACCACTTTCTCCAAGCTTCAAACCAAGCCAAAAGCTCCAAGAATTGATCCAAGATCAATCTTGATTAGCTGCAACACGTATGATCACGAAGGAGAGAGTTTCCACAAGTTTCCAGAACAAATTCGTGCTCTAAAATGATCAACTTACCTCTCTTTAGAAAATCACAGCTTTTATAGTCAAACTGTTACGAAATTCAACAGGTTGATTTTACTTGACTTAAGTGAAATCAGTCGATTAAAAACTAAATCAACTGATTGAATTTGCTGCAGTTTAAGACTACTACATCTAACCTTTTAACCTGTTAAAAAGTCATTCAACATATTAAAAGAGACATTTTAACCTGTTGAGAAACCGTTCAACAGATTAAAAACACAATAAAGACCAAACTACATCTAATTAATGCTATAAGGTCTACAACATGAATTACAAACTACAAATACACTTTCTTAATGATGTAACTACATGGAAAGCATATGTTCCAGCCTTGATCAACATGGTTATTATCAAATCTCCTTTCATTCATCAATGTAGGCTTCATTTCAATGGTAATGGCTTCAAGATAGTTCAAAAGAGCTTCATTCAAGCTTCATCAAATCTTCAAGAGGCAAACCACCTTGGCTTCTCATGTCAACAAATGGTTCAGTCGAGGAAGAAGTATATATGCAACAACCACTTGGATTTTTGTAAAAGGCTAGGAGGAGAAAGTGTACAGGCTCAAGAAGGCTTTATATTGTTTGAAGCAAGCTCCAAGGTGTAACGTCCTAGCCGGAAATTACTTATTAAATAAAAAACAAAATAAATATAATAAAATAACCTCATTTATTCTCAAAAACTTTCCCAAAACGTGGGAAAATTTAAACTTAAAAACATCGCTTCATTAATAAATAAAACTACAATGTTTAGTTATTACAAAACCAAACCATCCATAAAAGTGTTACAAAAGAAAAATCCATAATAAAACTTAGTAAACAATCTCATAGTGATCCCCACTCTGTCTCTATGCATCCGCATGCTCACCTGCATCAACATCTGCTCCCATGTAACAAGTTACATGATCATCACCAAACACACACAGATAGGGTGAGCTCATTTAAATAAACCAACCAAAATATGACAATAAATATAACATCTCAAAATTATAACGTTTGTTAGAATTCCCCTTTTTCTTAGCTCCTCAACTTTAAATACTTGCATTAGACGTCTATTATTTCTATACCCTTTAGGTGAGATCAATGATTGATCTTTGCTGCACGAGTGTCTACTCGCCCCTCCGACTACAGGCCACCACCTGTTAGTCAACATGTGGGAATAACTTTGCCACGACCTCTCACCGCAGCACCAAGTGAAGTTCCCAAAAACGAACATAAGTTCGTAGTTGTTCCTAGACTACAAAAACTCTATCAGATGCACTGAAGAGGGCAATCATCCGAAACCTCACCGTACGAGCCACGATCTCGCACACTCCACTAGACTTCCTAAACCACCAGGCTACAGCCTAGAGTGGCCACGTGTTACCCTAATACAAGATGCACTCGTAATTGGGCCCCCAGCCAAAGCATCGTATCATGAACATCACCTAAAGTTGTGTAGAAATCCTCCTCACGCACCAACACTGCACCAAAACCGCCTAGCGCGCCTCTCACGTCGCTAGGCGAAATGTAACATCCCTAAGGAATATTACTTAATTAAATAAATAATACGGAAAATGAATTTAAAACATCGCAATATTATTATTCCCAAAACGTGGGAAAATTTAAATTAATATTCAATGCGACAGAAAAACCAAATGAAATTAACCATAAGTTATTACAAGTTCCAATATTCCAAATGAAATGATAAAAACATAGTAAAAATATCCCTAGCTCTAATTCCAGCCAGTCCTCACTGTGTCGCCTGAACATCCTCAGCATCACATGTATCATCATCTGCTCTCGTGTAACGAATCACACGATCATCGCCAAACACAAACAGAAAGGGTGAGCTGATAAAATTAGAAAAATAATATATACAATAACACAAGATAAGTAATACACCCATCTTAATCATTCTAATTAGTTCTTGGCCAAGACCCTAAACCCCAAGGCCTTTCAGCCTTCAAATCCCACCAATGGTTAGCCTTGGACTCAGAAATATGATGCTCACACGAACCTGCCCGCTCATGGTCCTGCCTCTACGAACCTCCCCGCTCGTAGTCCTGCCTCTACGAACCTTCCTGCTCGTAGTGCTACTCTATGAACCTCTCCGCTCGTAGTGCTGCTCTACGAACCTGCCCGCCCATAGTCCAACACATGTGATCCACCAGCCACGTACCTCCCCGCACGCAGCATCTCTCAAGTGTGAGCACGGAACATACGAACCTATCTCGCTCGTATCCCTACATGAGAGTAACTGGATATGAACCTCCCCGCTGATATCATCACATGTTAACCACCATCCATGAACCTACCCGCTTATGGCACAACATCTCCTAGTGCAAGTATAGCATTATTGCGTAAAACAATACACAAACAAGCCATTGACAGCAGCGTTAATGCCTGGCGTAGCCTAACCGCTGCCAGGCAAAATCTGCCCAGACCGTCGGGTGGTAGACCCCTTGCTACCAGGCGCCAGCCTCTCGCAGACCCACTATTGTGAGGTCTATCGCATGGCGGATCACACCTTGCCGCTAGGCACCACGCAGTGCAGGGCTCCCCCTAGAGATCCTACCGCTTGTCGTAGCTTACTCATGCCGCCAGGTGCTATATCAGTAACGCACTATACTGGTTTTAGCAACCAAATTAGTTTGACTTGTAGTCTAAAACTCCTAAAATCCAAGCATTCACTCACTAATCAAAATCATTGATTTGCGCTCTGTAACCTCCATGCGATTCACGAGTCTCACCTTAATAAGTGTAATTCCCTTTCTCAATACTTATGATTTTACCCAATACTCTATTATTGCCCAATGTCTCTGCCAATCTTAGGGGATCAACCACCAATCCAGTACCTAACTTCGATCGCATGCTACTGTACTACCGAATTAAGGTCAAACCACTTATTCACTATTTATCCCCTCAACGCTACACCCAATTTGGGGGTTACTTTACCTTTATAATCATGCGCATAGGAAAATCATCCAAATCAACATACAAAATTCAACCATTCAGATCAACCACCATATTGGCTCCTAACTATTTATCCCAATACCATTGTAAATTTAGCATTTAATATTACTTCTCCCTTATATATATTAGAATAACCACCATCCTCATTTCCTTGTTAACCCTTCTATATCCAAACTCTCATAACCCCTCCTCGTTATTGAAATCCATAATCATGGCCTTGAGATTCAATTCACTCGCACACCCCCTCACAGTCGCTACCCAAAATTCTCAACGGTGTTGTTTTCCCTGGCGGCCAATACGATTCTGTCAGGCGGCACACCAGTTCCTGGTTAAAAAACCTGGTTTTCTGCACCTACGAGGAGTTTAGTTCGCTTTAATTTGACGCACAATCCCATTAAACCAAACCACACCAATTCACATAGATTTTATAAGCACAACATAGTGCAATATCCTACCTTTTGCATCATATAATTACTGATTCAGAAACATTTATTCAGCCCTTTTTCCTTTCAAGGATCCCTCTCTACTCATGAACCAATGTTTATCCTCACATAATTCCCACACCCATTTATCATACAATTAAATCATAGAAATTTACATTATTAAGCATCGTACATGATGGATAGTAACCAATTCTAGAAGTCGCAATGACTCCTGCATCAAAACACACAAAAATAGCACAAAACACGTCGTACCGCCTAGCGATAGTTCATCGCCGCCAGGCGGTTCATCGCAGAACCCAAAAAATTGGGTCATTTCTTATGTGTTGCCTGGCGGCACCTTAATGCCCGATAGGCGGTTTTTGGGCAAAAACCCAGAATTTGCGAGAAACAATGTAATTGGGGATAGGATTCATGCAATAGGGTTCATACAAGTCACAATGCATAATACACGAATAAAACCATTATAAACAACTCCCCTTACTTGGATTCCTTGCTAAACTCGAATTGGTATGTATATCCTTCCACCAAAACCTTCCTAGCCTTTGCTTTCCACTCCAAACCACGTTCTTTCAACCTTACCACTCCTTTCAATCATTACCACTTCCCTGGAAAACCCTTGCCTAACCTTGACACGAAAATGCAACACTCTCTTTCTCCTCTAATTACCTTCTATCTCTCACTTACTACCTTAATTAAGTGTAATTAACACTAAAACAAAAATTGCTATTAAGTTTCATGTTAATGGCTAATCATGAACCATTATTTGGTTGTCTCCTATCCATTAGACTGCCCCTCTTGGCAACTAGGGTTTTTAGCCTCTTCAATCCCCTGCCAAAATAAAATTAAGCAAAAGAGAAAGTTCTAGTTTATTTCCTTACAAGATTTGAACCCACAACCCTTTAATCACAAAGCAAGTGCACAACTAATTCAACCAAATAATGTTTCGTGATAATTCCTATAATTCTAGGATTATATTATCACGTCTAGCATTCAAATATATCAACAAAATAATGCACAAATTAAAATAACACACAATTGGCATACATAGGATTTGAACCCAAGTCCTCTCACACAATCAAGTACTCTCAACCACTTGAACTAGTACTTTTCCACGTCATATCACTCCGCATTAAATGCCTTAAAGGCTCCTATTACCCGCATTTATTAAATAATTATTTACTTAACTATTTAATTTTCCCGGGTCTTACACTCCCCCTACCTTTAAAGATTTTCGTCCTCGAAAATAGGACTTACCAGGAAACAAGTGTGGGTAGGATTGCCTCATGCGATCCTCCATCTCCCAGGTCATCTCCTGAGTAGCCTCATCCTAAAGCACTTTTACAGTCCTGATCTCCTTCCCTCACAGCTTCTTCACTTGAGAGTCAAGAATCCGCACTGATCTGGTGTTCACCGTCAAGTCATCCCTAATCTGAATGTCGTCTGACTCTAATACATGAGATGGATTTGCTACGTATTTCCTCAACTGGGAAACATGAAACACATTGTGCAGATTCACCAAGTGCGGTGGCAAGGCGATCTCATAAGCTGCAGCATCAATCCTTCTCAATATTTGATAGGGCCCAATAAACCTCGGAGTTAACTTCCTTGATTTGATAGCCCTTCCAATACCCGCAGTCAGTGTAACTCTGAGGAACACATGATCCCCGACCTCAAACTCCAAAGGTTGCCTCCTCTTATCTGCATATGACTTCTGTCTACTTTGAGTAGCTCTCATTCGCTCCTGAATCGCCTTGACCTTCTCAGAAGTCTGCTGCAAAAATTCTGGACCTAATACCAGGGATTCACCATCCTGGTTCTATCATAGGGGTGTCCTGCATCATCGACACACAAGGCCTCATATGATGACATGCCTATACTGGAGTGGTAGCTGTTGTTGTACGTGAACTCTACGAATGGAAGCATCTCACTCCAACCTCTTATATGATCCAGCACGCAAGCTCATAGCATATATTCCAACGACTGGATCGTCCTCTCCGACTGCCCATTAGTGTGGGGATGATATGCAGAACTCATCCTCAACTCAGTCCCCAATGCTGCCTGTAAAGAGTGCCAAAAGCGAGATGTGAATCTCGGGTCTCTATCTGATACTATACTAGCTGGCACACCATGTAACCTAACCACTTCTCGAATATATAACTCGGCCAACTTATCCAAAGACCATTTTTGATTAATGGCGAGAAAATGGGCACACTTAGTCAACCTGTCCACTATTACCCAGATTGAATCATGCCCTCTAACAAACCTCAACAAGTGAGTCACGAAGTCCATGGCAATATTATCCCATTTCCACTGCAGGATGTCTAACGGCTCTAGTGTACCCCCTGGTCGCTAGTGTTCAATCTTGGCCTTCTGACATACCAAGCATGATGCCACGAAGTCGGCAACATCAGTTTTCATCCCATTCCACCAAAAGGATTGTTTCAGATCTTGGTACATCTTAGTCATACTTGAGTGTTTGCTAAGACGACTTTTGTGTTCCTCCTTTAGAATTTGCTTCCTCAATCTCCAGTTTCCCAGCACACAAACTCTATCTCTGAAACGCAATATACCATCTGATCCCATCCTGTAGTCCTTCCCTTTCTCAGTACCCAACCAACTCACAAATTGTTGCAGCTCAACATCATTCTTTTGTTGATCTCGGATAGTCTCTAAGATATCACTGGTCAATGTTAGAGCACTGCACTTGATAGAGTCTTCCCCCAATTGTATGCCTAGGTTCATATCCCTGAGCTTCTCGATCAATTATAGCTCCTTCACCATCATTGTTGATATATGCATCCTTTTCCGACTCAAGGCATCTACAACTACATTTGCTTTACCAAGATGGTAAAGCAACTCAAAATCATAGTCCTTGAGGTACTCCATCCATCATTGCTGTCTCATATTCAACTTCTTCTGATCAAACAAGTATTTCAGGCTTTTGTAGTCACTGAAAACCTGAAACTAGGAGCCATACAAGTAGTGTCTCCATGTCTTGAGAGCAAACACTACAGCAGCCAACTCTAAGTCATGGGTAGGGTAGTTCTTTTCATGCACCTTTAACTATCTAGATGCATAGGCTACTGGCCTCTTCTCCTGCATCAGTACACAACCCAAACCCTGATAAAATGCATCACAATATACCTCAAACTTCTTACTGGTATCTGGAATAGCTAGTACTGGAGTTGTTGTCAACCTCCTTTTCATCTCTTCAAAAAACTGTTCGCAGGAGAGGGGTTGGTTTTTTCTAGTGAGCCAAGTTAAAGGACTCACCATTTTAGAGAACCCCTCTACAAACCTACAGTAGTATCCTGCCAGCCCCAAGAAGCTTCTGACTTCAGCTACCGTCTGAGTTCTTTTCAACTTCAACACTGTCTCGATTTTGCTCGGGTCCACTACAATGCCTTGTGAAGAGATAACATGCCCCAGAAATTGTACCTCTTCTAACCAGAACTCACATTTAGACAGTTTGTCGTACAACTGGTGTTCTCTCAATACCTCCAGCACAATCCTCAGATGATCTGCGTGCTCCTCCTTATTCTGAGAATAGATGAGAATATCATTTATGAACACCACCACAAACTTATCCAGATAGGGGCGGAAGATTCAGTTCATATAATCCATGAAGACTGCAGGAGCATTAGTCACTCCAAATGGCATCACTACATACTCGTAATGCCCATATCTCGATCAAAATGCGGTCTTCTGGACATCCTCGGGTTTGACTAAGATCTGATGATATCCAAACCTTAAATCAATCTTAGAAAACACACCTCGGCAGTGGGTACTTGTTCTTAATCGTCAATTTATTCAACTACTGGTAATCTACACACAACCGATAACTCCCATCCTTCTTCTTCACTAGTAACACCGGAGCTCCCCACAGTGAGGCACTAGGTTTGATGAATTTCTTCTCTAGAAAATCCTCGATCTGCTTTTTCAACTCTGCTAGTTCTTCCGGTGCCATTTTGTACGGTGTTGTCGACATTGGACCTGCCCCAGGGATTAGATCAATTGAGAAATCTATATCCCTCCTAGGTGGTAACTCGGGTATCTCATCTGGGAATACATCGGCGATTCATCTACTACCAGTATTCTACTGATATGCTCTCTTGTGATATTCTTTTTCTCTTGAGCCACTATCACAAAACAAGTAGCTCCTCCCTTCACATCTTTCACTGCCTCTTGTGATGATACCAAGTCTATCCCTTTAGTTTCTAGAAATATAATTTTGCGCTGTCCATAATCAATCACCACATGGTTGATAGACAGCCAGTCCATTCCCAATATAACCTTTGGTCCCTCCAAAGGCAAGCAAATGAGGTTCCCCTTGAATCGTATACCCTCTACTTCCACCGAGCATCCAACACAGGCTGAATTTGTTGAAACTTTTCCAGATGCTAGTGTCGAGACTATCAACTCGCATCCCAGGTCACGAGTCGACAATCCCAATTTCTTCACACAGTCATGGGATATGAATGAGTGTGAACCTCTTGATTCAAATAACACTAACACACTGTTACCAAATAACAAACAATAGTCTAGGATGAGGTTACTTGATCGGGTTGCCTCAATGCTGGTCATGGCGAACACCCGGCCTGCTGCTCTTTGTCTATCTGATGAAGGTGGCTGAGATTTTGATCCAAGGGTTGTCTTCTTATTAGGACACTTGGTAGAAAAGCACCTCGGCTGATCACATGCATAGCACTTGCGAATGCTAACACTGCTCCCTCAACTACTAGCTGGTTTCGTGCAATCCCATCTCAGATGCTCTTCTGTGCAGTTATAGCATCTCAACTTCTGCGAGGATGATGCATGTCTACTGTAGGGCTTATTTTGATATCTGCCCTCTACACTGCTCTTCTACAGTCGGCTGACCCGACTGGGCCCCATCTCCAGCTCCTCCACGTTTTTGGCCTGCTCGACCAAAACGGGAAATTCCCTGACTCTCAAGGGTACTATAAAACGTCACAACTCATGCTTTAAGCCGCCCTCAAACTTCCTACAATGCCACTCATCAATGACGGTCTATGAGTAAAACCTCGATAGATATTCAAACCTCTCCACATATGCTTGCACCGACAAGTGTAAGACCCATGAAAATTAATTAACTAAATAATTAATTAATTAATAAATGCGGTTAGTAGGAGCCTTTATGGCATTAAATATTGTTTGATGTGACATGGAAAAGTACTAGCTTATGTGGTTGAGAGTAATTTATATGTATGAGAGGACTTGGGTTCGAGTCCTATGTATACCATTTTGTGTTGTTTGATTTTTATTAATTTTAACAATAAGCATAATCGTGTTGAGTGATAACATGATTGTAGAATTATGTAAATTTCACAAAAAGATAAATTGCTTGAGTGGTTGTGCCTTGATTTGATGATGAGCATTGTATGGGTTCAAACCTTGGTAACCCAAATTTGACTCTCTTTTTGCTAACTATTAGTTGTGGTTGAATGTGAAGAGGTAAAGAAAACCTAGCAAAAGGGCAGCCAATAGGGGCTGAAAAACCACCAAATGAAGGCTCTTGAATAGCAATTAACACCTCATTAAGGGTATTTTCGTTTTTTTGCACTTAAACCTCTATTAAAACACATATAAAAGACAAATTATAGGTGGAAAGAATGGTTTCTGCAATTGTTTTGTTTTGGCTTGAGAGGAGAACCAAAATTGGAGAGGGAGTGGTGAGTCTTGGGTGCACAAGAGGTTGAATTGGGAGAAGGCTTGAGGAGAAGCACTCTTTTCTTCCCAATTGTTTATCAAGAATTCCAGGTTAGGAGAGCTGTCTTTTGTGCGTGTGAATTACGTGATATGTGTATGGTTCCATGTCATGACTTTCTCAAAAGATTTGTGTATGCTCTGGAATTGTGATACATTTGATGTGTATGAAAGGGTTAAGGGTTTTGGTTCAGAATGCAGGATCATGGATGAGTCCCGTGATTGTGGTTCAAGCATGACTATAACATGTCTATTTTGGGTTGTTGGTGCTTATATGGTTGTTTAGTACGAATTGCACTGTGTTGGCATGGTTAGTTGGTTGATTTCACGCATGAACAGGGGGAAATACTGCAATTCTCGCCCAAGCGAGTCACTCTCGCCTAAGCGAGAGTTGCAGAAATTTGTACTGGTTTAAGGGTCGAGCATCTCGCCCAAGCGACCTGCCTAGTGTTGAGCGACCTGCTCTCTCGCTCAGGCGAGAATGGTTCGCCCAAGCAAGGCTGCGACGAAAAGGGGGGGATTTTTACGTTAAATCCTCGTTCAAGCGAGGAGCTGAGTGTTTGAGAGAACTAGGGTCTCGCTCGGGCAAGAAGGTCTCGCCTAAGCGAGCAATTGTGATAAATATTGGTGTGTTGCTTGCATTGTAGCTCAGGCGAGAAAGAATTGTGAGTTTGGGTGAGAGATGACCTCGCCTAGGTGGGCAGACCTCGCCTAAGCGAGATAGCATGGTGAGGTGTTTCACGCTCGCTCAAGCGAGGTGATTCAGCTTAGGCGAGACAAATGCACTTGCTTGGGCGAAGGCATATAGCTTAAGCGAGAATGGCGAGAAGCCAAGTTGTACGCATTGTTTGGACTGGTTGTTTGGTATATTCTAGACTATAGGAAGTTATGTGCATGTGTTGTGGTGTTGGGACTTGAAGGACTAAGTCCTTAGGATTTGGGATGTGCTTGGTTTGAGTCGCGAGCGAGGAGTTCGTGATGGGTGGACCGCATGCGGAATGTGAAGGGATTAGTTCACTGAAGGTACTCTTGTTGGGATGAATGAGCGAGGGAGTTCGTTTCATGCTCAACTTGAGAATGCTATGAGCGTGGGAGTTCATAGTAGGAAAGGCGGGTATGCGTGTCCGGGTCCGAGCGAGGAGTTCGGATGAACGGGCGTGAGAGTCTGTGAAACAGGACTACAAGCGGGATAAGCTTGTAGGTTGGACCACGAGCGAGGAGGGTCATGGAAGCACATGAAATCCCAGATTTAGAGTACATGCATGAACTCATATTGGTTATGAGTGTTTTTTGTAAACAAATAAATAATTATGAATGGGCTGGGGGTTATTTCATATTTATTTACTTATATGTGCATAACTCACCCTATCTGTTTGTGTATGGCGATGATCGGGTAATCTTTATCCGGGAACAAATGATGTTTCAGGTGGGCCAGGAGATGCATAGTGGCGGAGAGTGGGCTCAGAGTACGAGGGGAATTTATAAATGTTTTACTTAATTTCTATGTAATCTGATTACAACTTTCATGGATTTGGATTTAATTCTAAAGGCAAATTTGGTGTTATCTTGAAAATTAATATTTTTATTTTTAATTTTAAAGTTTAAAAATTTCCCGCATTTTTGGGGAATGCTTTAATAAATAAATGAGGAAATTATGTTACTTCATTTTATTCTATTGTATTTTATTTTTTTCTTTAAGTAATATCCTACCGGGATGTTACAACAAGCTCCCCTGCTGTAGAGTGAGAAATTCCGCCTTGCACTCATGTTTAGCGCTATTAGGAAAGTACTTCTCCAGGAATCTCCTATTGAAGCTGGTCCAAGTCACCTCCTCCTCCCGGGTCTGCTTCTGCTACATCCTCCTCCCGGGTCTACTTTTGTGCCTCGGTGCACTCTATTACCCTGAATATTTTCTCGCATTCTCGAAGCCATGCGTCTGCCTCGTCTGGGGTGGCTTTCCCAGTGAACTTCGCTGGCTTATGGCACATAAAGTCTTCCATCGTCACAGGTCTGACAGGTGGAATCATGGCTCTCGGTTGCGCTGCCATAGGCTGCATCGCATCTACCATCTTGTGGGTTGCATTCGTAATCTCATCAGCTCCAACAATATTCCTACATCTCCCGTTTGCCATAGCTTGTGCACGCCACATAGTTCAGTTGTTAACATTGAACAACTCAAAATTCTAACAGGATCTATTAGTTGCTAACAATCAATAACATACCACACAATTTTACAAACAATAAGCGGTCAGCTCACTCCCCGAGTTTTCCCAAAAATCAAAACATTTGCCCTGATACCAAATGTAACATCCCTAAGGAATATTACTTAATTAAATAAATAATATGGAAAATGAATTTAAAACGTCGCAATATTATTATTCCCAAAACGTGGGAAAAATTAAATTAATATTCAATGCGACAAAAAAACCAAATGAAATTAACCAAAAGTTATTACAAGTTCCAATGTTCCAAATGAAATGATAAAAACATAGTAAAAATATCCCTAGCTCTAATCCCAGCTAGCCCTCACTCTGTCGCCTGAACATCGTCAGCATCACCTGTATCATCATCTGCTCTTGTGTAACGAATCACACAATCATCGCCAAACACAAACAGAAAGGGTGAGCTGATAAAATTAGAAAAATAATATATACAATAACACAAGATAAGTAATAAACTCATCTTAATCATTCTAATTAGTTCTTGGCTAAGACCCTAAACCTCAAGGCCTTTCAACCTTCAAATCCCACCAATGGTTAGCCTTGGACACAAGAATATGATGCTCACACGAACCTGCCCGCTCGTGGTCCTGCCTCTACGAACCTCCCTGCTCGTAGTCCTGCTCTACGGACCTGACTGCCCGTTGTCCAACACATGTGATCCACCAGCCACGTACCTCCTAACATGCAGCATCTCTCAAGCGTGAGCACGAAACATATACCTACCTCGCTCGTATCCCCACACGAGAGTAACCGGATATGAACCTCCCCGCTCATATCATCACATGTTAACCACCATCCATGAACCTACCCGCTCATGGCAAGACATATCCCGATCCAAGTATAGCATTATTGCATAAAGCAATACACAAACAAGCCATTAACAGTAGCGTTAACGCCTGGCGTAGCCTAAGCGCCACCAGGCGAAATCTGCCCAGACCGCAGGGCGGTACACCCCTTGCCGCCAAGCGCCAGCCTCTCGCAGACCCATTATTGTGGGGTCTATTGCCTGGCGAATCACACCTTGCCGTCAAGCACCACAAAGTGCAGGGATCCCCCCTGGAGATCCTACCGCCTGGCGCACCTTACCTGTGCCACCAGGCGCTATATCAGTAACGAACTGTACTGGTTTTAACAACCAAATTAGTTTGACTTGCAGTCTAAAACTCCTAAAATCCAAGCATTCACTCACTAATCAAATTCAATGATTTGTGCTCTACAACCTCCATGCGATTCACGAGTCTCACCTTAACAAGTGTAATTCCCTTTCTTAATACTTATGATTTTACCTAATACTCTATTATTGCCCAATGTCTCTGTCAATCTTAGGGGATCAGCCCTTTTTCCTTTCAAGGATCCCTCTCTACTCATGAACCAATGGTTATCCTCACATAATTCCCACACCCATTTATCATACAATTAAATCATAGAAATTTACATTATTAAGCATCGTACACGATGGATAGCAACTAATTCCAAAAGTCACAATGACTCCTGCATCAAAACACACAAAAACAACATAAAACACGTTGTGCCGCCTAGCGGTAGTTCATCGTCGCCAAGCGGTTCATGGCAGAACCCAGAAAATTGGGTCATTTCTTATGTGTCGCCTGGCGGAACCTTCATGCTTGCCAGGCGGTTTCTGGGCAAAAACCTAGATTTGCGAGAAACAACGTAATTGGGGATGTGATTCATGCAATAGGGTTCATACAAGTCACAGTGCATAATACACGAATCAAAACCATTATAAACAGCTCCCCTTACTTGGATTCCTTGCTAAACTAGAATTGGTATGTGTATCCTTCCACCAAAACACTCCTAGCCTCTGCTTTCCACTCCAAACCACGTTCTTTCAGCCTCACCACTCCTTTCAATCAGCACCACTTCTCTAGAAAACCGTTGCCTAACCTTGACACAAAAATACAACATTTTCTTTCTCCTCTAATTGCCTTCTCTCTCTCTCACTTACTACCTTAATTAAGTGTAATTAACACTAAAACGAAAATTGCTATTAAGTTTCATGTTAATGGCTAATCATGAACCCTTATTTGGTTGTTTCATGTTCATTAGGCTGCCCCTCTTGGCAACTAGGGTTTTCATGCCTCTTCATTCCCCTGCCAAAATAAAATTAAGCAAAAAAGAAAGTTCTAGTTTCTTTCCCAACAAGATTTGAACACACAACCCTTTAATCACAAAACAGGTGCACAACCAATTTAACCAAATCATGTTTCATGATAATTCTTATAATTCTAGGATTATATTATCATGTCTAGCATTCAAATATATCAAGAAAATGATGCACAGATTAAAATAACACACAATTGGCATACATAGGACTTGAACCCAAGTCCTCTCACACAATCAAGTACTTTCAACCACTTGAGCTAGTACTTTTCCACATCATATCACTCCGCATTAAATGCCTTAAAGGCTCCTATTACCCACATTTAATAAATAATTATTTAATTAACTATTTAATTTTCCCGGGTCTTACACGAAACCTGGTTCCAAACCGCTTAACGGGCCTCTCACACCGCCTAGCGCCAAGTGCCATACAGGAGCCCTGTCACTCCGTCACCGCCTGGCGGAACGCACCCTGCCGCTAGGTGTCACGTATAAACAGTGGCCACTACCACTAATCTGAGTATCAATCGCCTGGCGGCTCGCCCCACGCCGCCAGGTGCCATACCAGTAGCACAATGCTACTAGCTTTTTGGCATCACAACAGGCCCTAAGGGACCCCAATTCACACATTACACAAAAGCATATCACAAGTATGATCATCCAGTTATACTATGATGACTCAATTCCAATACACACATTTAATCATATCTTAATGCAAGTGTTATTAAGTTCTCTTTATTTACTATTTCCACTTGCTACATCATTATCAATATTTTACACCTTAACACAGTACCACCATTACACCTACCAATGACCCAAATAGGTATTTACACAGAAAACATAGCACAATATGGTTCTCTTGTCACAGTCCTATAACTATATTACCATGTACACCTTTACTCATGCCATCAAGTCAACTATTATCATACCCACATATTATTCCTCCTTTATTACTTTAAACATGCCACACACACACTCCACATACTCCAAGTCTTATAATCATACAGTCTTATATATATATATATATATATATATATATATATATATATATATATATATATATATATATATATATATATATAGCTCATGCCCCAATATAGAATCATACTTCCATATGTTCACAGTTTTACAATTTCAAACACACCTTTACACGATTATAATATTTTATACTACTCAATCCATATGTTACTAATTTAGCATTTCTCAATCATTTAATCCAATCACAAATGGTTCACGTAATTACAGTTTTCCACTAGCTTCAGTTCATATCAGCAAAAGACTTTATTTAATGTAACACATATATCTCAATTGTCACATACTCATACACACTTCATATGATATCTAATACCTGAATTTCTTTCACCTCACTACCCTATTAATGACTATCAGGCATACAAGCTATCCAGCAAAACAATCTATACACTCAATCACAGCAGAACATCAAATTGATCAGAAAACTGACGTGTCGCTTAGCGGCAGCCCAAGCGCAACCAGGCGGTGCTTGACAAATCTGGTTCTGCCCAAATTTATGTCGATGCAGTCCTGATTCACAAGCACTACAATCATAGTACCCTCTTCTCACGCTATGATATTTTCACATGCACACAAATAACAAAGTTCAAACTTTACTCATCTTACATCAATTTCATCAAATAGTGCATTAGTCATGTATATAGATCATGCATAAGAACATCACCACGACATCATTGATAACCTAAAACATCCAAAACAATCAAAACTAGGAAACCCAGTCCACGCCGCCAGGCGGTTCATGAAGAAAAACCCAAAAACTGGGTTTGGAGCATGTGTCGCTCGACGAGTCGCGCGTGACCGTCAGGCGGTTTCTGGAAAATTCCAGAAACCTGAACCAAACGTAGTTAAAATGGAACAATGGCATTCTCAGATACACAAACACATCACGAATACATTCAATTAAAATTACACATCAAGTAGGAACTCCCCTAACCTGGATTCCTTGCTTTAAGATTGATAATTGTAAAGCTTTCCTTTGACCAAGAATGGCTTGCTACCGCAATAGCCCTCCATCACTCTAATTGTGATTATTATGCTCTCCAAAACATCTGTTTTCTAGTTCCTCCCTTGGTTGCTCCCTTGACCAGCTAAGGTTTCTATGCCCTTTCACATTCATGACAAAAATAACATTAACAAAAAGAACTTAATTTAGCTTTACCAAGGTTTGAACCCATGACTATTGAATTGCAATCCAAGTACACAACCAATTCAACCAATCATGTTTCGTGATGAATAACATAATTTTATGATTATATTACCACTCCACATTACCAAGCATATTATCGAAAATAATAATAAATAATTAACATACAATTTGCATACATAGAACTTGAACCTAAGTTCTTTCATACACTCAAGTACTCTTGATGAAGGATTAACTTGTTCCTTTTTAAGATTATTGAATATGGTGTGAGTTGATTAAGAAAGCTAAGTGAAATCTCCACTGGACATTAAGTAGCAAGCTATCTAGATGTGAAGGTTCCTTTCACAAAGCTCAAGAGAAGAAGATGATGGATTGATTCAAAACAAAAAGGAAATGGAAAGCACATAAACCATAGAAAACCAAGAATAATTAAAGGAA
>Ga0209589_1004621_pt1 | contig 23671 bp, 7 predicted proteins | sample CowpeawhiteBW_FD_187525 | JGI IMG/M metagenome (GOLD analysis project Ga0209589, IMG submission 187525) | Root nodule microbial communities of legume samples collected from California USA - Cow pea white BW (SPAdes) (version 2) | ecosystem: Host-associated > Plants > Roots > Nodule | place: USA...
TTGTAATTCTTGGAACCTTTCTGTTTAGTGGAATCCTCCTAAGTGTGTTACTTAGGAGAAGACTGGATGTAGATTCTTTTTGAATCGAACCAGTATAAATTGTGTGTCTTGCTTCTTTCTTCTCTCTTTTAATTCTCCTTGATTGTTTTAAAACAGTCCATTAACCCAGAACTGTGTGATTGATTAACTAAGCTTTAAACCTTAAAGACTCCTTCAAGATACACTTTAAACAAGTGAGAAACTCATTAATCAACACAGATCCCTTTGTGGTTAAGAGTATTAGACAGATCTCATTTAACATATATATTGCACATGTAGAAGTACCTATTGATACAAAAGATAGTTTGGGAAACCTGATTAGGGTAGAACAGCTAATGGATTTCACATGCTAGACATAGATGTGGAGCATTGGTAATTCATATCATTAGAATATTGGTTATTGATGCGAACTTATAATAAAAATTGATAGACATAGGGTTTTTATTATTCAAGTTTAGATTTGTCGGTAATGCATCATAGTTTGTTATAAAAGGTGTGAATGCTAGATAAGGAATTGGTGTTTTCACTTTGGACTAAATCCTGAAACCCAATCTTAGTGAATCCTTTATCATATATTTTTGCATACCATATGTTTGATAAAAATACAAAAAGTGTTTTATTTTTGTTTTTGTGAAATTTGTTGTCTAATTGAGTTATGAATTGCAAGAGTTGCCAAGTATTTCACAAGTATTTTAGGAAATGATATTTGGACTTTCCACTTTATTACTTGTGTGATTTGGTACACTTGCCAATCCCGTAACAAGTTTTTGGCGTTGTTGCTAGTGACTTTTGTTTAAACACAAAGCAATTTGGGCATCTCTATCTCTTTTAGACTTTGTTATGTGTTTTTTTGTGTTTTCTTTTATGCAGTTGTTCTATAGATGTTTATGATTTCCATTTATTTGATTTGTGCTTAATGCTTGTCTCAAGGTACGCCTTAGAACATAATCTAGTTGTGGGAGGGTCCTAGACAAGGGATTTAACAACCTAACTAATCAAATCAAACATAATATTGCAATTCACTAGAAGTGGAAAGCATGCTCTGGTTCTTAATACAAGTTTTGATGCATGCTTAGTCCAAGAGATTTGGTAAGGTATGTCAGACTTAGATGGACATTACAAGAGACATCTACATGTCTAATCTTAGAGAATAGGGAAAGTAGTATTCATCATAAATGAGAGTACTGAGTAATTTTGCAACAAGAGACATTTGAGTAAGGTTGCTTAGGAAATTTGTTTAATCATTATGCATATTGGAATTATTGTTTGGTTGTTGTGCTTATGTTTTGAGAAAAAAAAATCTTTGTTTCTTATTTTTACTTGTTTCTATAGTTTTACTTGTTTTGTTGTTATTCTTATGTTTATTTCAAATTCTTAACTTTTTTATATAAAAATTGGTATAACTTGTTTGTTTGAGTACCTTTTGTGTTCTTATGAGTGCAAGGTATTGATGAAAATGAAGATAAGACACAAAGAAGCATATGATATTGGTTCAACAAGCGACCACCACAAAAGAAAAAAAAAACTCACAATGAATATCATGCTTCAAACTAAAAGACGTTAGACAAGAGTTTGTAGGGAGGCAACTCATTATTTTTAGTAAATTTTTTCTTTAAAACATTTTTCAGCATCACTCGCTCGGCGAATTCTCTCGCTCAGCTACCATATCGTCACACATTTTTATTCACTAGCGAAGTTTGCTCGTCCAGCGACTACTTGACCTCACATTTTCATTCGCTACGCCAGTTTGCTCGCCCAACGAACATACTGATGCTCACTCAACGAATATTTTTATAGTTTATCTCTAAACATGCATATTTATTAAATTCTCTTTGATTTGTTCTAATCATGTCCTCAAACTATATGAATTGAATGTTTGGATGGTCAACTGAGTTAGAATATGTTTGAGCAATGATTTTCTTGTCTTATAATTATGCATATAGCTGAGATAACTTGTGACATACATTCATTGTAAGATAGTTTGATATGTTTATATTTAGTTAGTCCTTAATCAATGTGAGAGTATGACCATGTTTTTTTGGGATATTTAGTGTGGAAACATTTGAGTGTTGAAAGCATATGAGTGTTATGAGCTTGAGAGTAGAGAGTTTTAAGGAAAGCATTTATTCACATGGAAGTGTTTTTTGCCTAATTCTTATTAATATAATCACATAATTTGTTAGAAAGGATAAAGACATTTGTTTGATATGTTTAAGCTACTTACCCAAATAGTCAACCCTGGTATATGTTAATTGTTTATTGTTACCCTTTTTGAGCCTAACTATTTTATTCTTTTACTCTTAACCTTTAAAGAAAATATATCTTGTCCTACACCTTAGCCAAATAGAATAGGTACATGTTGAGTAAACTAAAGGTATGAGATCATATTAGTTTGGGGTAGACTATAAACATCGTACCAGGGTATGGGATTGAATGAGTTTGGGGTAGGCTTTTGTAAAAATCCTACCCCAGGAAAAAGAAAAACTGAAAGAAGAGAAAAGACAACAAATCTCATGTGATAAAGAAAGGGTTGTATTATGAGAAATATATTAAATTTTTTAGGAAAACTATTTTGTAGAGAATACCAGGATACCATGAGTTATTTACATTTAGTTGTTCTCTTGGGTTCAGTGGTGTTTTTAAATTCCTAAAAAACCATATTTCTTCTAGCTAAACATCATTACAACCTTTGAAAGACCTTTTTGATCTAACCAAATGTGTGCATTGTGTAAATTAGATGATGGGCAAAATTTGATGGAGTGGTTTTATAACATGTTGATTATGAGTGATCATTTATAAACACTTGTGTACAGAGTGAAACACTAATTTATGTAAACTTTTTGATTCAATAGTCTGGTTATTATCTCTTATACTATTTTTAAGATTGAATTGCTTAAACAAAATCATGCCATTTGATCTTAAGGTTTAAAGCCACAAAGTGAAATTCTCTTCTATTGCATGATTAGGATTGATTAAGAAGTCATTTGTTCATATGATATTATGATGGGTAGACCTGAGTTTTTCTTACTTTATAGTTTTAAGCTTTCATGAGGACATGAAAAAGTTTAAAGTTTTGGGTATTGATAATTCACATTCTCTTGTTTCATTTTTTGTTTATTTTTATCTTTTATTGTTATTTTATTATTATCTTTTTAGATATTTTGGGTTTATTTAATAAAAATGGAAAAGATAAGTATTTGGTTTACATATTTAATATTTTGCAGATAAGTGCAAATATTAAAGAAATTAAGAAGAATATCAACAAAATTTAATTATCAAAGTTATCAGCAAGAGGAGATATTGATAAAGTTGGTTACTCCAATGCAAAATCAAGTACAAAGTTGCATGTCTAGTCCGATTTGAAAAATCTATAAATAAGGAGCTTGACAAAGGTCAAAAGGAACAACCCTTCAAGCAGAAAACCTTTTAAGGAAAAAACCCCCTTTTTGGGGAGAGAGGGAAAAATAAATACTTTTGGGGAAAATGACATTTGACCTAAAAGGAAAAAAGGTAGAGGTGCATTTTGAAGGGTACAAGCATTCATCTTCATCATTATTCTAGTATTCAGAATGTTAAAGAGTAGCTAACTCCCTCATTCAAAGGAGTCGGGTGTAATGTATTCTTAACTCTTGGTGAATTCATTCTTCAATATAATTATTTTCCATAATCTTTTGTGTTCTACTCTTGTTTTAATTGCATAGTCGAGATATATTGCACATACGAGAGTACTTACTGATCAAAAAAATAGTTTTGGGAAATCTGATTGGGGTTGAACAACTAATGGATTTCACATGTTAGATATAGATGTGGAACATTGGTCATTCATAATATAAAAATATTAGTTATTAATGCGAATTTATAATAAAAATTGTTAGACGTAGGGTTTTTATTATTCAAGTTTACATTTGTCGGCAAGACATTACGACTTGTTACAAAAGGTATGAATGCTAGATAAGTAATTAGAAGTATATTGTTTGGTGTTTTTACTTTGAATTGAATCATGAAACCCAATCCTTGTGAAGCCTTTAGCATATATTGTTGCACACCATATGTTTGATAAAAATACAAAAAGAGTTTAATTTTTGTTTTTGTGAAATTTGTTGTCTAATTGAATTGTGAATTGCAAGAGTTGCTAATTGTTTCACAAGGCTCTAGGAAAATGATACTTGGACTTTCCACTTTATTATTTGTGCAATTTGGTAGACTTACCAATCCCATAACAAAAATCACTTAACAGAATAGAAGGCAAACACATGTAAGGGGCAAGTGGGACATTTGCTCGAAAAACAAAGGAGGGTCCACAAACCATAAGCCACGTGCATAATATAAGCTAAATGCATTAAGCAATATCATTACTCTCCCATGCGTGCATGAAGAAGAAGTAGAATGACGTGTCGACAATGCAGATGTGGGCTTTGGATGTGACTAACATCATCGTCAATGGTTGGATAAAGGAGGTGTATGGATGAAGATGAAGAATAGATAAAAAGAGAGGAATAAAAAATGGAACGTAAAAAAGAAAAAAAATGTAAAAGAAAATAAAACAAAACCAAAACCAAATATTTTTTAAAAAAATTACACGTGTCAGCCATGTGTCAGTCATGTGTTCACATCATCTTCATTGTTATACGACTCATCAATAAATTAGCATCATTGAAAATGAAGGATGTATTCCACACATTTCAAAGGTATATGAATGAATTTTATATATTTGACACAAAGAAAAATTATAATATCGTATATAAGTACAAGGCCAAAAGCATATTAATCCTTAATAATTTTACTATGCATTATTTCAAAGTTATTAATTATATTGATTTATATTAAATTATTTTTATTTTATTATTATTTTCAATTTATTTCATTATTTAACCATAAAAAAAAATATAAATATGAACTCTTCTGTAATCAAATTCTTGATATCTTGGACCACTTGAAATACATGTCCATGTGTGCATTAATTTTTTAGAATTAACTATGTTTTTAGTCTTTATACTTATATGTGAAATTGAAATTCGTTTATTTTTCAAAGTTCATATAAAATTTATTCATGTACTTTCGAAATGCGTGGAATACATCTTCATTTTGAACGACGTTAATTTTTTTGAGTTGTGTAACACCAAAAATGATGGGGATGCTTGGCTAACATGTGGTTTACATGTGTAATTTAAATTTTTTTTTTTTAATTTTCTTTTACAACTTTTTTTCTTTTTCATTTCCCTTTCTTCATTCTTCGTATGGTTAATTGTTTTTAAATATTGTTAATTATTTTTTGCATTATGTGTGTATCTATTGACAATTTGTAAGTTAAAACTGGAATTAGTATTGTATTTATTTTTTACGAGATTCATTCTACACAAAATTCTTACATTTTACTTAAACAATGATTCAAAATTCTTCCATTTTACTTAAACAATGATCGTGAATATACATTTAATTTTAATATAATATATAATTCAAAGTTTAATTATACATTTTAATCATATAATAATATTGTTTTACTACATATAATTAATAATATATTATTATTATTATTATTTCATCATTATTATTAATATGTCTAATTATTTAACTACTATTTATTTATTTATTTATTTATTATTATTATTATATTAGTTTTGATATTATTAATATTATATATTAGTATTATTAGTAGTATATTCTAGTATTATTATTAGTATTGATATAATAATTAGTTCTATTTATTATAATATATTATTTAAATATAACAAAACAAATATTAAAATCATATTATTTATTTTTAATAATATTAAAATAAATATTTATAATTATATATAATTGTAATACTTAGATATAAATATATCAATAAATTATTTATTTAAATAATATAATAACTGAATAAATATTTTGTATACAAATTAAAAAAATAGAACATAACACACACTGTCTGCAACTAGTTCTAATTATAAAAAAAGAAAAATTAAAGAGAGAAAAAAAGTAGGAGAAAAGGTTGGAATGCTCTGAGACAAAAGTGCCCACAGATTAAAAAATATTCCAGGGTGCGCACTGCACTAGTGCATTAGATGTTTTCAATAAATCGGTGAACAACTCGACAAGTACTGAGATGAGTTTAACAATTTATTATAATTAATTAAAATTTATTACATTAATCATTTTCCGGCTTGAAGCTGTGGCAATTTTGTCTTTATGTTTTAAAAAAAATTAAAGATGTGTAATTAAATTTATTACGCTTGAATACGATATATGAGTATGACATGATATGTATCTAATATATTAATATGTTTGTTTTGGAAACAAGAAGATACTAACACGATATATTTATAATAAAAACATATACAAACTTTTTTAAAAATATGATAAATATATAATTATTATTATTATTATTTGAATCTAAATTATTATCATTACAAGCATCCGATGTAGAAACATGATCCAATGCATCATAAAATTAAATATTTTTTTTACTTAGATTTATGATGGAAATGGTTGACCTGCATAATTTGTAATTTTCTTTTATCATATTTTAATTTTTAAGGTAGACAACACTATTTTATTTCATTTTGTTATTCTTTTACTCTATGTTTCAATTCTAAGCTAATTTTCTTACTTGAATTTATTGATTAGGCCATAATTTTTATGAGAGAGACCACAAAAACTAGTCTATAATTTTCGTTAAGTGGACCGAAACCAAAACGGAGATCATCTTCTTGTCATCTACTTTTATTTCGACTAAGACATATTGAACATTTCATAATCTAATTATTTATTATTATATTTTTCAATTGCCATACATTTTATCAATTAAAATTCTAAATCTGCAACAAAAAATCAGTAAAATATAAAACAAGAGAAATTATAAAAAAAAAAAAAAACGAATGTAACTATTTTTTTCAATAATCAATTTTATATATCCGTCCCTTCCTTCAATACCAAAGTGTGAGACATTGTAAGAATCACTCCTCCAATGGCACGTATATAACCACAAACATTCTGGATTAAGACGCATTATCACAACGCACTGCACTGCTCCATTCGCTTTCACCTCTCTGTTTTTCCATCTCAGCGAAAATGCCAGGTTTCACAGCACCCTCTGATTACTCTCAGGAGCCTCCGCGTCACCCTTCTCTTCTTATTAACGCCAAGGCAAGCCAATTCACTATCCCTTTCTCTTTCTCTCTCTCTCTGTTCCCCAATTTTTCGAAACGCTAAGCACAAATCGCCGCCGCGTTTTTCCCTTTTCCGTTTCAGACGCCATTTAATGCGGAGCCACCGCGTTCTGCCTTGGTCGCCTCCTACGTCACCCCTTCCGATTTCTTTTACAAGAGGAATCACGGTCCCATACCCATCGTTGAGGACATAAACAGGTTCCTCCATCGCTGTGCCTTAACTTTCTAGCTTTTAGTTTATCTTGCTTTGTGACGCGTTTGGTTCTGAGGAGCAGATACTCCGTCTTCGTGTCCGGTTTGCTGGAGCGTCCCAGACAGATCATGATGAAAGATATCTGGTTAGTGTGTGTTTGGTTTACTTAATGTTTGAACTCGTGCATTGAATATCGTATTTCGGCTAGGATTTGCCATGCACGATTTGAGTGTGAATGTTGGGTAATATGTCAAATTAATCACTTAATTTTACAGTGTTGGTCGAATTAGTCCTTGCATGTTGTGAACTATGCCTAAGGATTTTGATTGATGACCATGGTTTTGAATTACAGTCTCGGTTGTGGTTTGGTTGCATACCTTATAGTTCAGCTAGGATTTGCTCTGGCACGATTGGAGGGGGAATGTTGGCTAATATGTCAAATTGATCATTTAATTTTACAGTGTTGGTCGAATTAGTCCTTGCATGTTGTGAACTATGCCTAAGGATTTTTATTGATGACCATGGTTTTGAATTACAGTCTCGGTTGTGGTTTGGTTGCATACCTTGTAGTTTGGGAACTTACAAACAAATGCGGTCGATGCAGCCACAGTTGTAGTCTTGTTGCATTCCTTGCACTGGGGAATTAGGAACAAATGCGGCCGATGCAGCCACAACTATGGTTGTGTAGAGGTCACTAAAACTCCAAAAATTGACATTGTGGCCGTAAGTGTGGCTGTGGACCGCTTTTAAAGTCTTTTTGGTGGCTAAAATGCATATTCAGATGCCACAGGTGTAATTTATATCTTTCAAGACTGATGTGAGTCCATGTCACGAATATGAATCATAAAATTCATCAATTTGATTTTTTTTGTTATTTTTTTACTTCTGTTCACAGGCTGTTTTGTATAAAAATGTTGAAAAGTTAGACTAGCTTAAAATGTTAAAAGAAAAGGAGAGGAAGTAGTCGTGTTGAACGTACCCTATTTGATTATTCAAATGCTATATTTTCATTTTTCTTATACGTTTTATACTGTCACATTTATTCCATGCACTACATTCGGCTGTTCCATTGTTCTGTTGTGTCTTCAGAAATGGAGTTCATGCCCTTAGTCATGACTTGATGTTTTATTTCACGAACCTTGTATATTGTCAATTTCTTGTTTTAAATGTTACTATGTTACTAAACATTATTTTTATGATATATTTCAATCTATATTTTTTTCTGTGACTAAGTTTTATGTTTTGATATCATTTATGAATCACAATTAAAAATTTAGTTGGGTAGTCAATATTCAATAACCTTGCTTTCAAGAATTATTTGATTATATCAGTAAAAATTGTACAAGTCACATTGATAGTGACATTTCATTTATCTAAGAGTTATATGGACAACATGAACGTGTTCTGGGAAAATAATTCTGTTTTTTTAATATTTGTCATGTTTACAATGAAGTGACCATGTTATTTGGTGACAGGATGCTCCCAAAGTATAATGTCACTGCTACATTACAGGTGTGTGCTCTTTTGCAAAACATGGATTGAATTGGAGCCATGGATTTTGTTCTGTTGATAAGATAGTTACATCCTGCAAATGATTTATCTCAGTGTGCAGGTAATAGAAGGACTGCTATGAGCAAGACCAAAACAGTGAGGGGAGTTGGCTGGGATGTTTCTGCTATTGGAAATGGTTAGTATTGTCAGCTTTCTTGGAATAATGTGATGAAAATTGACATGATGAAGGATTGAAGGAGCTGTTTTATTTGGTGGGTGGGGGTTAAGAAGGAAATCTAAGGCCTGCAATGGAAGGGGGAGGAGGGGGTAGACCAAAGTGTAAATGACCTAGCTTATGACTGAGTGATTGTTTGGAATCCCATTCAATACGCACATGAAAACTCATGTCAAATCGAAGCTTTTATATTAAAGCTATAATGTCTAGCCTCTGGTCCAAAGCTCATAAAGCTTTTATAAAGGTGGAAAGAAAAACACGTTGAACTCTTGATTAATTAATTTCCAAAGCAACTTGGATGGCTCTTGAGTACTTAGCTACAAACTAAAGCTCGTAATAGATATCATATTCTAATCACTGTTTCCTTTCTCAGCTACATGGGGTGGTGCCAAATTGTCTGATGTTCTGGAACTCGTTGGAATTCCAAAGTTGACTAGTGTAACTCAATTTGGTGGAAGACATGTGGAGTTTGTAAGCGTTGATAAGTGCAAGGTGATGACTACGGCTATGTCTACTCCAGATACTTTGACTTCATTTTGATTATTTGTACTAACTCAGTTGAAATGTTCTATTGATTTTTTTCAATAAAATTACAAAAACTGATAGGAGGAAAATGGAGGCCCATACAAGGCTTCAATACCACTTAGTCAGGCCACAAATCCCGAAGCAGATGTTCTGCTAGCTTATGAAATGAATGGTGAAGTAAGTAGCTTTGACTATACTATCTTCTTGCAGCACTAAAGTTTTCAAGACTTTTATTATGAGATTTCATTATATTGTTGAAGAAACAAATATAAAAGGGTTCCCTGTTCATGCCACACTGTAGGTTTCTGATATTTTTACTAGAAGTATTTCTCTGTAGGTTTCATTGTTTAATTTGTTTGTGAGATGTTGAACGAACATAGTGCATGTTTGTCACATGAATGGTTTCCTTTTTCTGTTTTTTGTATGTTTTGGTCATTGAGAACACGATTTCTCCTTTCTTTCACCTAATTCATTATATATGCTGCCAATCTATTGTTTTAAGGTTGTCAAACCTTAGAGTTTACCTAAACTCGTAAGAGCTCTCCCAATTTGTAAGAGTTTACTACGTATAAAAGCAAATATTAAATGCCTATCAATATTATAATAAATCAACATGTCAATCCCACGATGAAGTAAAATAATAAACCTCAGTAAGGAAATAATGAAGTCCAGTAGCACATTGCTACACTATAAGTTCAAACTGCACCAAATAAAACACAAGTTCATACAACACAAATAAAACACAAGTTCTTGACATGATAACTTTTCAATAACTAAATAAAGACAAATGTCTTCAAAAGTCCATGTCTCATCCTCTAATAACATCATCCCAATATCATATCATCATTGTCACCATATCCATTTCTTGTCAGCATCATCACCATCTCCACCATGTCCATCACCATCAAGCTCCTCGTCATATGAAAAAATGTGCACCATCAACGTTGACATCCAAAACTATATTAAGAAGATCAAATGAAAGAACAATTAAACTCTAGCAGGGAAGGCTTTGAATAGCTATTTGTTAGAGTAGGTCGTCTTAAATAGACTTTATTGAAACAGTGCTATGTGCTTTGTGCTGTACCTAGTTTCTAGATATGACCTTTCTTATTCTTTTCTCTTTCCTCTCATTCATTGTTTTTGAACTTTTAATGTCATTATAAATATAAGAACCTAAGAGAGGGGAATAAATCTCTAACTTATTCTCTATTCTTTTGTATTCATTTCAAGTCTATTAGAACACTTTTGTAAAACCGTTCACAAATAGCCTATCAGACTTTGTACACGAACGTTTGATGGTTTTACAAAATACATTCGCAAGCCTTTTGAAAGGGACAACTAATAAGTAATGTAATGTGTGATAGAAAGATTAAATATAGTGAAACTAGATTTGAGATTAATCTCTCTTGTGTAGAAAATACACATAGAGACTGTATTTATAATAAAGAAAATGTGGATTAAGTCTAAAATACATACGAAGAATAATAACAATAGAAACTGAAAATAAGATAGAGATAAGATATTAATGATATCTTAACAAGTACAATTCATCATAGGCTTTGACATTGAATCATAAATATTTTTAATGTATCTTTCCTTTGTAATGCAATTATTATACATTATACTTTCAGTGTGAATTGACTTCTTGGATTTTTCTTTTGGCTTTGGGTGGCAATGTGTATTATGTTATTGTTATTTTAGTTAGTGTTTTCAGCTTAGTTTAATATCACTTTCATTAGCCTCTTAACAGGGATCATGGATATCCATTACGTGTGGTTGTTCCTGGTGTCATTGGAGCCCGGTCTGTTAAATGGCTGGAAGAGATCAATATCATCGCAGAAGAATGCCAGGTCTAATATATTATTTAGAGTTGTATTGATATATCAAAATATTCCTGTTCGAAATGCCCTATAACGTAACATTATCATGTATCAGGGTTTTTTCATGCAAAAGGACTACAAAATGTTTCCACCATCAGTAAATTGGGATAATATTGATTGGTCCACCCGCAGACCCCAAATGGATTTCCCAGTTCAGGTATTTTGATTATTTTACTGTTTCTGCTTTCCTTTTTAAGTAAAAAACCTCAGTTAGTATTTCTTAAACCATGTTTACATATAATTTGTTACATGTTGAGTAATCAGGTCATGCTGAACCAAGCAGAGTAAGTTTATGATTGTTTTACCAAACCTCTTTGAAAGTATTGAAATGGTGACAGGACCCAAAACAAGTGGGACGACCTTCACAGGTCTATCATAGAAGAAAAAGTTGTAATTAGTTGTAGCCGGGTAGTTAGTATGTGTTTTGCCCTGGTAAATATGTCCTTTGTTGTAGCGGAGTATTTTTCAGCTCATGTTATTACATTGATGTACTGGGCATTTCTAGTGTGAAAAAGACAGTGCTTCCTTTGTGAGGGCGGTTGGGTGTGGAGGAGTGGTGTAATTTGTTTACCCAGGTGTGTGTTGCTACAAGGTTGTGAAGGAATACAAACTCTTAATGTTACTCTTTTTGTAGCAGAGTAGGCGTTGTGTATTAGGATTTCCGTTTCTTGGTTTCCTAACAAAAACTAATACTTATTATTTTTGTGGCAGTGTGTTATATGTTCTCTAGAAGATGTGAGCACAATAAAGCCTGGGAAGGTTAGTTTATTTAATCAAGTGTATACCTGTTTGGATGGGCTTCTCCATAAGTTCCTTTTAGGAGAGAAAAATTGAAATTGGCTTATTCATAAGCTAATTTGTAGAAGCTCTCTCTCATATGGCTTCTCTAATTTTATCTTATTGCCAAATCAAAGTCGTTTTTTTCTTATTTTTCTTCCCTAGTAGAGTTTACTGAGAAACTCATCCAAACATGCCTATAATGGGCTATTCATGCATGAAAACATGGGAAGCATTAATTCTCCTTTGTTTTTTTTATAAGTTACATGAATGTGTTTTTATTAGTAGCTATGAAGTTCCACAACATATAAATTTGCTTTGTTTTTTCTTTATCTTGATCTCATTACATGGCATGCACCTTTGGAACTTTGACTAGAATTTTCTAGTGTTCAATTATCATCACTGTATTTTACTTTTTGCTTCAAAACATATTGTTCATGTTCCTTAATCGATTCCTGAAAAAAAAAATTCCTCTAAAATAAATTCAAATTATATTTTTATTTGAAGTTTCCTGAAAATGAAAACACGTACACATCCTTTCTTTGGCCAAATGAATTTTCAATACGCACTTATCCATCCATCTAAACTCAAACTTTGGCATATCTTCCATTTCATGAGTTTTAGCTATTTTTTTTGTACATTTTTCGTCCTTGTCGTAATTGACTGAAATCTTAATTCTTGCACATCGTGTGCAGGTAAAAATTAGTGGATATGCGGCCTCAGGAGGTGGCAGAGGCATTGAGAGAGTAGATGTGTCTATTGATGGAGGCAAAACATGGCTGGAAGCTTCAAGATTTCAGAAAAGTGGTGTTCCCTATATATCAGATCATGCCAACAGTGACAAATGGGCATGGGTATTCTTTGAAGTCACCGCTGATATTCGTCAGAGCACTGAGATTATTGCAAAAGCGGTATGTCGTCCCATTGTTGTGATGCTATCATCTTTTTTAATGTACCTAATGGGTCTGTACATTTGTTAACTTGTATAGATATATCATGTACGACCATGAGGGTAGGATAGTGGTCATTCGATTCAAATTATAAGTGGTTAAAAGTCATCTATAGTTGGGGTTAGCGATAAACCCGGTTAAAGTAGTGAAAACTAGGTATAAGATTAATTCTCCTTGTGTAGAAAATACATATAGGATGATATATTTATAATGAAGAAAATATGGGCTAAGTCTATATACACGTAATATTGTAACATAAGATATTGTAACTAACAATATCTAACAATCCCCAACCTTTGTACCAATTTACTGGATACAAAATTGCGACTTGTTCCATTGTCAGTCAATACACTGTAACTTCGTTTTTAGTCTTTGATTGTTTTAGTGTTTTTACTGTATGGATTAGTGTTGATTGTAGGGTAAGCTGATAGGCAAGGGAAAAAGGATGGTTCTTTTCAGTCTATTCAGTAAAAAAATATTACTCTTCTTTCTCTTTTCAAATTATTGGTACCTAAAAATATTACTCTTCTTTCTCTTTTCAATTCTTGGTACCTAACAAAAACCGTGAGTTTATTCTAGGTGAAATGCAAGGATTTGGATGGATGATTTATTGTAAACTGGATTCGCTCTTCAAATGCCAGAATTCTAGTGAAATTTTGTGACACTTTACCTTTGTTCTAATTTGCAGGTGGATTCTGCTGCTAATGTCCAGCCTGAAAAGGTTGAAGACATCTGGAACCTGAGAGGGATTTTAAACACTTCATGGCACCGAGTAAAAGTCCAAGCGAGTCACTCAAACCTCTAAAAGTAGCACCAATATTTGATGTTTGGCACCTACAAATATCTCCTCTTTTTGCACCTACCTTTGAGCACTCGAAACATTGAACAAGGCACCAAGGCATCCCAATAAGCTGTGTAGTCTTTATACAAATAAGCTATAGGAAAGGTGTTATATATAACTAATGGCTTTACCCTAGTTTCGCAGAGTTTTTCATGGAATATCTACTCCTCCTTCTCTTCAAGGAAATAATTTGAGATCTTAATTATGATGCTCTTGCTTTTCACTCATTTTATCATTTTCCCCGCACCTTAAATTCTGTCACATCTACGCTTTTTATTTATTGTTATCCTAGTACATTATCATTCTGAACTTTGAAAAATAGAATTAGTGTTTTTGAAACAGTTATTAGAGCAGTAAAAAGTAGTCTAACTAACAAACAAATATATTAAAGTATATTACATTATTCATCCACCACCGAATAAGCAAATCATGATCCTCTACCGCGCTTTTGATGAAGAAAAAAGATCCTCTATCATGTGTCACACCTAGCACATAAAGAAATTTGCTACAACGTTATAGAAAATAGTCATGTCAGTTTTGTCACGATTCTTTTCTTCTGTATACAAATGAAACACTTTGTATTCAAAACGTGAATGATTTCACTAGATTTCTTCTAATGGTATGATTGGATAAGACGATCTAAATGAGTAATTTATTTATTTGTCTAGCTCACTTCCTTCTTTTTTATTTGTGAGTTTCATAGATTCGAGATCCACATCTATGAATTGAAAGGTCCGAATGATCTACTCTTAAATCAGTTATTAGAATCAATAGGTTTTCAAATCTTTCATTTGAAAAAAGGGAAACCCTTATTATTGGATGACCAAGATACTTCCCAAAAATCGAAATTCTTGATCAATGGAGGAACAATATCACCATTTTTGTTCAATAAGATACCAAAGTGGATGATCGACTCATTCCATACTAGAAAGAATCGTAGGAAATCTTTTAATAACATAGATTCCTATTTCTCAATGATATCCCACGATCCAAACAATTGGCTGAATCCCGTGAAACCATTTCTCAATCGACTTCGATTCTTGAATAATCAATATCACTTCTGCTTCTATTGTAACAAAAGATTCCCTTTTTATGTGGAAAAGGCCCGTATTAATAATTATGATTTTACGTATGAACAATTCCTCAAAATCTTGTTCATTCGCAACAAAATCTTTTCTTTTTGCGATGGTAAACAAAACATGCTTTTTTGAAGAGAGATACTATTTCACCAATCGAGTTACAAGTATCTAACATATTAATACCTAAGGATTTTCTGCAAAGTGGCGACGAAGGGTATAACTTCTACAAATCTTTCCATTTTCCAATTCGATACGATCCATTCGTTCGTGGAGCTATTTACTCGATCGTAGACATTTCTGGAACACCTCTAACAGAGGGACAAATAGTCCATTTTGAAAAAACTTATTGTCAACCTCTTTCAGATATGAATATACTTGATTCAGAAGGGAAGAACTTGTATCAGTATCTCAATTTCAATTCAAACATGGATTAGATTCACACTCCATGTTCTGAGAAATATTTACCATCCGAAAAGAGGAAAAAACGGAGTTCTTGTCTACAAAAATGCATTGTTAAATTTATGATTCTTCTTAAGATGTTTATTCCGAATTAGTACAAACCCTAATTATGATTTTAGGGATTCCTTTATGAAATTTGTATGAACCCTAATCATATTTTTTCCCAAATTTGTATGACCCTTTATTATGAAATTTAGGGATTTTGTGTTTTTCTGCCAATGGTAAATTTTTTAAAGTTTCAAATTTATACAATGTTGCTTATTTAATTAAAGTGGTATGAGTTTTGTTATGTTTTGCAATGTAATAACTGTAATTTGTGAATATAAATTTTATCCTTTTTTAAACAGGTGAGAGGTGATACATTTATACTAGTAAGAGGAAATGAAAAACAAATCCTTAAAGTTTCTAGAGTTACATATAATGAATTTAAAATCCATTAGAACGTGATCCAGGAAAAGCAAATCAAATTTGACAATACCCACAAAATAAAATTGATGAGGTACGAAGAGCTTATATAAAATGGTATTCATGGTTTGATATCATGATATAATAGCGAATGGTAATCATATTTTTTTGAATTCTACTATTATGTGTGTTTGTTTTAAGTAAAGGAAATGAAGAGCTTTTCTTTTTAACTAAAAAAATTTTATATATAAAAAATTTAATTTGACATCCTTAAATTTTTTGTTCAAGTTCTATTATTACTAACAATATTATCTTAATGTCCTCTAAAAGTCTTTCTAGAATTTTCTTAATCACCAAAACATCATATATTGCTATTTCTAAAATGGGTCTTTACCAGTTGGGAGAGGAGGTTCCACATGTGGTTGTGTTAGGTCTTTCCTGAACAAAAACAGTTTTGTATTTTTTAAAAAGGGTTTTACAAATATTAAAACATACAATTTATCCCAAGAATTTAAAAAAGAAACACTAGGGTCATTATTCACATTCATATAATGAATCTAAACACAATTTAACTATCACCTACTCAATGGATTTTGGAACTCCATCCTATTGAATCATGAATAGCACATTAAAAAAAAAAACTATTTAAAAAAAAAAAACTATTTGTGTGGTAAACTTATAAAACCCTGAAATTGTGTACACAAATACACAAGGGATACATATTTTATATTTTAAGAAATTAAAAAAAATGATATTTAAATTGTTTGTAATTGAAACTCTTTTTTAAATATTTTGTTTAAATAAAATAATTAAAATATCTTTTATTTTATATTTTTGTATAAACTAATATGATCTTTTTAAAACATTTTATTTTTCTGATCTAAACAACTAATTTTTCTTCAAAAAGTTTTAAATTCACCCAATAAAAAAATTGTCCTCTTAAATCCGCATCCGACACTAGATTTTTGTAACTCATAGTGTAATACTCATGCTTTCTATTTATCTGCTAATTTTGAAATTCTCAAAGTTCATCCATCTCCAATTTGATTTTCCTTTTCATGTTTAACTTCTGCTCTTGTATATTTGAATAATAGTTTTCATGTATTTTCTTTTTTGTACAAAAGGATGATCATTAGATTCATGGTTCAAGAAAATATGAACTTCAACACTTAAAAGACAATTCCTTTAACTAATTCCTGAACAACTAAAATTAATCCACAAGGATAATAGATAAACTAATTAGAAATGAATGAATTTATAGAATATTAGAGATTTTACATTAGTTAAAGATAGAATCAAATTATAATGTATATAATTAATTGTAACCTTTATTAAGATAGTTTATGAAGTTGAGTTACAATTAAACTTCACTTTTTAAGATGAACAAAGAAGAATGTAATACTAAGATACCAATTCATCTATATTTCAATATAAAATCATGTTATATATTTTTGTACATATTTAATAAATTTGTATTAATTTATTTTTCAATATTTATATGTTTTTTAAGAGATCTACCTGATAAGGAAAACACCATAAACATATTAAATTAAAAAAAAAAACATGTCATAGATAAATTTACATTTGATTTAGAAAACTTATTTGGAATTGGAGTATTGTAGAAAATTAGTATAACAGAGTACAAGAATCACTTGGAATAAAACTTCCCAATTAAAACTTCAAAAATGATTGTTAATCAGTACATATTACACCTACAGAAAATATATTATACATTGGAGAAATATTACAAATACTCTTTTTCCTTAGTTGAAAGTTTTTAAAAATATCATTCTTAATAATTCTCTCATCTCTTTGTCAAAATCACTATTATGTAATTATAATTATGAAAATTTCGCAATTCGCATTTGTTTTCTTGGGCTCAATTGATTTGAACGTTCAAAGTAGGTGGGCCTTTTGGGAACAGTAATGGGCCAATCTGGCACCCAAAACAAATTCCACTGCCCTGAACTTGCGTTTGTGCGCTCCTTCTCGCTGCACTGCTTCCCCAATCTTCTTCCTGGTGATCAAGGAATCAAAATCGAAACAGGTAATTTCGCAAAAGTATAATCTTTTTACGTACCCATTTTCGTTTTTGTTTTCACAGTTCCTTCAATTGCATTTCCATTTACAAAAGACTTGTTTGTTAACTTATGCTTCATATACAAAAATGAATTGGGTGGTGTCTATGACCCTGTCTTTGTTGTTTGTAACGTTTCATTTTACGGTTTGGAAATAACAGGCGTGTTGTGGAAGATGACTTGCATTGTTAGGGCTGCATTGAGATCCAATTGCAGTTCAAGTGTTTGTGCATTTGTTCAGAGAAGTCTTGGCCACCCAGTGAGGTGTTTCTCCACTGAAGCTCAACAGCCACCTCTGAATTCAACTACCCCTCCTCCATTCTTTGACGTTGAGCATTCTGGTACCACCTTATTTATGCACTTATTTTCCCATTTCTATCGCTCTTAGACTTGCTTTAGCTTTTACGAAAAAACTGTTCTACTGCAGCTCGAGGTTATAAATTCCTTGATATTGTGGCTGATGCAGCCACAAAAATGTCATAGACTCCATAAACCTTGACATTGTGGCCAAAATTGTGGTCACAGTTGCCGGGTAATAGTAAAATCTTGTTGCTGCTGTTACTTTTAGGACTCGCTCGGTGGCTAGGATATGATATAATCGGATAATATAACTATTAAATAATAGCCGTTTTAATCAGTTGTTTGGTTTAGTGGTATAGGGTAATTATTTCTATCATAGCAACTATCACTAGCACTACATGGTCACTACTACCATTAGTGTCACTACATCTGTCATCAAAAATGCCACCCTTATTGTCATATCAGAATCACCACTCTCACCATTGTTGCTATCACTCTCTATCATCTACCTTGTTAAGAATTCAATGTGAGTTCAAGTCCTACATTAGGTCAAAATGAGTAAAATGACTAGTATATAAGTTGAAAGAACCATAAATCTATTACCTTAATGTTTTATGCTAGAAGTGGTGTTCTTGTCTCTTATTTGAGCTTAATCACGACTCATTGGTGATGATTCTTTCGGCGTCTTCCCTTAGAAAAACCTCACAGTTGTCACCATCATTCCTTTATTATACTGTCATCATTGTTACTATCGTGATTATCACTTCCATCTTTGTCATCGTGCTTACCATCTCATTATTATGTTGTTGTCACTGTAACCATTTGCAGTGACATCACCACTAACGTAACCTATTAGTATTTGGTCCTTATCATGGTATGCACCAAATATCATATATGATTAGTGCTTTTCTTGCTCTTATTTTATCATGTTCCTATCCTACTTTTGTATCTCATCCTACCATATCCTGACCACCAAACAAGTCAAGAGTAGTAGTATGTTGTTATCGTTCTTATTTGGAGTAGGAGGAGGTTCTTGTTTCTATGAGAGTATCAATACCTTTAGGCTATGTTGGGAGTTGGGTTTTGGAGAAGAGTGGGAGGGGTAAACTAAACAAAAGACTAGCATTAAGTGTTTTTATTCTATTGGGTTTGAAGGAGAAGAAAGGGTGATATTTTAATTTAAATTAAGAGACTTGTGTAATATTTGTAACAATAAACAAAAGATTAATATATTAAGTATGTTAATACATTAATTTATTTCTTTTGTTGATAAAATTATCAAATTAGAGATTGTTTATTAGAAAGAAAAAATTTGTGACTCCATTCTTTCCCATCCTAAACCTAACTCCGAAACACGGTATGTTAGGATGGAAAATTTGGAAGAAAAGAAAAAAGGTGGGCTTATCATTCATTTTTAAGTAATAATGATTTATTCAAATGAGGAATGCTGTGTTAGTTTATCTTGTAACCTTCTAATTACTGTGTATATAGTTCTTTAAAGTTTACTTGGGTCCTACATGAGGCCCATGGTAGGGGAGAGGAGATAAGAGTGAGAAAGGAGGAGTGCATCCCTTTCTCTCTAATTGTTAATTTCAAATAGGTTGCTGTATATTTTTCAAATAATTGGGATGCCAGGCAAAATCCTCCTTCTCCATGTTGTCATCATCATTATTGTCATTGTTTTAAGTTTTTGCTCAGTCCTCATGTCTAGTCATGTGTATTACTAACATTCAAAAGCCAAATAGTTTTCGGATTTGAGAATGTGAAAATAAAAAATGCATAAAATTATAGAAATTTGACATACAGTAAATATCATTGATGCCAGTGACTATATTTTTGCATACGTTTGGATTTTGAAAATAAGATGTTAGGTTTCTAACCAATTCACTGCTAGCTATGTTATTTAAATAATACCTTTCAACACTTTACAGTTCTTTTATTTTAAATAATTTCCATCCAAGGTAATGACTGTTTTCCTTTCTCTTTCTTTCTTTAGGAGTGACATATGGTAGGCTGTTTGGTATTCGTAAACATGTACTGAAAACAGATATCATCAACTTCCTTGAAGGTTGTAATTTGACTCTGGAGGATGTTAAATTGGATTACAACCGTAGCCTTATTCCAGTTTCAACGTAATGTATTCCATCTTTTGTCTTGCTTTGGGGTTATTGTGAAAGTTATTTTTGTCATAGAAATTTAATCAGTGCATTTTCATGCCTATCACAGGGAATTGCATTTTCTTTTCTTTTTCTTTTCGGAAAACAAAAGAGAAAGTTCAATTTAATTATATACTTGTTTGTTACATGTCATGCTCACGGAATTTGGACTTTCAATCCCTAAAATCCTATAAAACAACCAACTTGTCAGGAGAGGATTGTCCAAGATATATATAAGTTCTATTTAAGTCATACTTTTAGTCACTGTGAAACTAAACAACATAAAAAAAAGCACCATTTTGAACTGTAATTAAGGTGTCGTTCCAAAATATGGAGTGCTAGATTTTTTCATACTCGTCCTGTTATATGAACCCATGGATTTCATTAAAGACAAGTAGAAATAGTCCCAATTGCTGAGGTAAAATCAGAATACAGGAAAAGTGAATAGATAAAAAGTAGCTTTTTGAGGGTGTGCTGCCTTCCTTTTCAATCCTTATCCAATTATTGAATACCTATTTCTTCCTTCCCTTTTTTTCTAACTGATTTACTTATCTTTTTCTTCCTCAATTGCTACAATTAGCATTTCGTTATTACCTCGATTCATCTACATGACTCTCCGTAATCATCTACATAGCTAACATCCTGAAAGTGAATTATCATTGTGTTTTTTTAAATGGGCCTCATCTTAGATTCTATACTTGAAATTATCATTTAAATGTTTTGGGTATAATCAGGTTGTTGCAATTCCCTTCTCGTTCTTCGTATGACAACGCTATAAGGGTGATTGTAAGGAACGGACGCTTGTACAAATTGGATAGGGTATGCTGCTCTGCTCACATGTCTTTTTCTAAAATCAAATAGCTTTTTATGTTTGTTTATAGTTGGAAACTGTTTGATATTTGTTCCTTTTTCTAATATCAGGCTGATCGATCCCAATGGGACATAGTAAAGCCATATGATGGAAAAACTGTCAGTACAGATTCTTACCTATCTTTGTTTATCTTGGTTTTTGAATAGTAATTAATTTTTGATGGTTTGTAATATATTTAAAGTGCCCAAATGCTGAAACTGTTAGATGTTGTGTTTAGAAAATTTTGATCGAGTAAAATAGAGAGCATGATGTAATTCAGTTATTCCCCATAATCATAAGGTTCTCTAATTGTTCGATTTTTAAGTTCTGAGCGGATCACACCAATTTGGAGGTAAATTCTTAATAGTTGTAGTCTTTTATATATTACTACGTCTTTATTCTTTGTTAAGAGTGCAAATTATTGTTTTTCTGTTTTCCTTGGTAAATGAAAAATTTAAAACATTGGTCCATTTTGTTGACTTGTATAATTAAGGAATGTTAATTGAGCACATTTTACAAGAATTACTTGATATTAAAGTACCAAGGATAACGGAAAAGGATCCGAGAAATGTAATTCTATTGTATGAGGAACAATAGGAGAATAAAAATTATTCATGAATGTCTAAAAATCTGAAGCTTGAACCATCTCAAATAAAAAGTTTATTCCCTTAGATTTTGAAAGTCTAGGGTGTTGTTATAGTCAGGATCAAGCAACGAAATGCAATCTCATGTTATTGTTTTTTGTTTAAAAAATAGAGTATGAAAAAGCATCACTGTAAAACATGATCCCATCTGTTAGATGATATAATATTGTGTTTAGTAGTTGGGCTCAGCCCATTATGTATTTCTGGTTTTGGCCCATTATCAATATAAATAAACTATCCTTTGTGTAGGGTTTACACAAGGGAGATTAATTCCAAAACCCTATTTCATCTTATTTTACATGGTATCTAGAGCTTAGGTTAGTTTACTACAGCCACTGTCCAGCCGCTCATTGCCGCTGCTTCTGCCGTTGTCACCGTCGCCTCCGCCTCCGCCGTCGTCGCCGGAGCTGCAGTTTCGATCGACGACCAGACGGTTTTGTTCGTCTCGGCCAGGCGACTCCAACGCCGCAGAGATCGCCTCCATCGGAGTACTCACGCGCCTCCACGCGCGTCGTCGGTCGTTTTCTGCGCCGATCAACTTCGCCTGAATCGCCTTCTTGAGCTCTTTCTGGATCTGTGGTTATTGTTTCAATCTGAGCACCTTGAATTTTTAGGGTTTCTCCCTCTATGGCTTCTTCCGCTGCCAATTCGGGTGTGTCGTCTTCAAGCACTCTGCTGTCAGAACCCTCTGTTTATACCAACTACGTCAATGTGCATTTATCCATTTACAAGTTGGATGGCACAAATTACACGACATGGGCATTCGATATCAAACTTTGGCTCAAGAGTCAAGGATATGAAGATCATCTCACCCAGAGTGTAACTACAGTTGCTGGAGATGAAGTTTCCCGTTGGACGAAAATTGATGCCCAATTATGCATCGTCATTAAGTTCACCATTAACTCTTCGCTGAAACAAATGTTTCGTTCATATGAAACATGTTCAGACGTTTGGGCACAGGCCAAGTTGTTATACACCAATGACACTCAGCGTCTTTATGGTGTTTGTCAGGTATTTTGGCGTGTGAGTCTTGTCAATTAGGAAAGCATAGTCGTAGTTCGTTTCCTTGTAGTGTCTCACAACGGGCTTTGTCCCCTTTTGCATTAGTTCATTCGGACATTTGGGGACCTAGTCGTGTTAAGTCTACTTTAGGTTTTCAGTATTTTGTTACTTTTATTGATGATTATTCAAGATGCACTTGGTTATATTTAATGAAAAATTGTTCTGAGTTCTCCATTTTTCAATCATTCTTTCATGAAATTAAAACACAGTTTGGGGTTTCTATTCGAAATTTGCGGATTGATAATGGTCGTGAATATCTCTCTCAATCCTTAAAACATTTTATGGCTTCTCAGGGCATTCTTCATCAAACATCATGCGCTTATACACCCCAACAAAATGGAGTGGCTGAGCGCAAGAATAGGCACCTTATTGAAACAACTCACACTCTTTTAATTCATGGTGCAGTTCCTTCACATTTTTGGGGTGATGCGGTTCTTATTGCTTGTTATCTTATTAATCGCATGCCTTCTTCAGTCTTGCATAACCAAGTTCCTCATTCTATTTTATTTCCTCACGACCCTCTTCACCCTTTACCTCTTAAAGTCTTTGGGTCCACATG
>Ga0209589_1004623_pt1 | contig 23663 bp, 20 predicted proteins | sample CowpeawhiteBW_FD_187525 | JGI IMG/M metagenome (GOLD analysis project Ga0209589, IMG submission 187525) | Root nodule microbial communities of legume samples collected from California USA - Cow pea white BW (SPAdes) (version 2) | ecosystem: Host-associated > Plants > Roots > Nodule | place: USA...
CTCCCCGCTCGTATCCCCACGTGAGAGTAACTTGATATGAACCTCCCCGCTCATATCATCACATGTCACACCATCCATGAACCTACCCGCTCATGGCACAGCATCTCCCGATCCAAGCAAAGCATCAGTTTCAGTTAAAGACAGCACACCACAATACACAGAACAACAGCGTTTCCGCCTGGCCCAGCCCACACGCCGCCATGCGAAATTGCTCCAGACCGCCTGACGGTATTCACCTCCCGCCAGGCGCCAGCGTGCTCCCAGACCCCACTGTTTTCTCGTCATCGCCTGGCGGAGCATACCGTGCCGCCAGGCGCCTCTCAGTGCAGACCCTCTCACGCTAAGGCTATCGCCTGGCGGCTATCAGTAGACCGCCAGGCGCCATACCAGAACATCCCTTTTCTGGTTTATGACACTCCAGTTAATCCAGTTTACCATTTAAATCCCTTCCATAGATCGCATACGAACCCCAATCTCAACCCTCGCCTAGGCGAGCCTACAAATCTCATATGTAAACAAGTACATGTACCTCAACTAGTCTATTGGTTACATATTCACTCTTATGGACTAATAAGGACTCCTCCCTATGATTAGTCAACCCCTATCGTGGTTAATCCAGTGTTTATACACTACTCTGACAATTCCATCTGTCCAACTCTTCCAAGTAATAAGAACATCGTCCTAACAGTGACTCTCCATACATTCCACGAAATTAACTATAAATCTAATCCCTTACTTCATATCATTGCTTCCACCATACTAACTAACCAATGCATAAGCCCTCTTAGTACATGCTCAATTCCTTCCCTTATTCTTAACTAGCATACCAGAACGCGAGTCTTATTTTCATTAACAAAGTATGTTTACCCCTCCCACACTATTTATTCATATTAAGTTCCATATCTTCATCAACAATTTCATCTCTTATCGAACATCAACAATTTCAATCTCACTCCGCCCTTCTATTCGTATTTCGCATACTAGTGTGTTCCACCTCCTACCCTTCTCTCGCCTTACTACAACGCCACAGCCACCTGGGTTGCCACACAACATCGCCTGGCGGTCTGCGTAAGGTTCGCCAGGCGGCATACCAGACGCAGGCCCCCTTTACCCGTTTTTCAGCATCATCCACAGTTCCAATTCTCTTCTCCTCTTTTCCAATAAGTGTTACCTCACCAATTTCGACATTTTTCAATACACATCCTTGTAACCAATTCACCATACACATATCACACTTCAATTCGTCTCTTAATTAACCCTAACAGTCCAAGGTTCACAAATTCCATTGGTTTCAACCCAACCTTCTCATATATGAAAATTTTGATATGATTTCCCGCACTCCTCAACCAATTCAAGACCGTAATTCCCACCACATAATTATATAAACTCAAACAGACTCGACGACTCATCACATCCATATAAAACAGCAGCGAAACCATTAAATCAAACGCGACAGTGTCGCACCGCCTGGCAGAAACTCATCGCCGCCAAGCGGTTCATACCAAAACAAGAACAGCACAAAAGAACTGATGTGTCGCCTGGCGGTAGGGGATGAACCGCCAGGCGGTTTCTGGAAAAATCCAGAAACTCCAATGCACCAGTGCGTGAAATCAGTAAGCGATCGTGTTATAATACAAAGCATAATGCAATAATTCGATTACAAGCACACAAGACAAGCAAGCAACTCCCCTAACCTGGATTCCTTGCTCCAAACACGAATTGGTGAGTGTGCTTTGAAGTAAAAACCTTCTCCTCTCTTGATTTGTACCCTTTACACCGTTCTTCCTCTCAATTCCTCTCTGTAATGCGTCCAGACCAGATGTTCTCCACCCAACGCCCACGCTCCTGTCTCAATACTCCTCCTCTTGCTACTTCTCTTCCTTTCCTTTACTAACTACCTCTCTAATTACCCCTTTTTCCACATGTTAATGAAATTTAGCAAAAAGAAAAGTAAGTTAGTTCTTAACAAGGTTTGAACCCACACTCATGCACATACCAAACCAAAGCCAAACCATTCAACCAATCTAGATTTCATGATAAATCCTACAATTTTAAGAATTTATCATGACAACACTCATCCAATATAAAAACACACAAAAACACATAATTTAAATAACATCCAAGTGGCACACATAGGACTCGAACCCAAGTCCTCACACACAATAAAGTACTCTCAACCACTTGAGCTAGTACCTTTCCATGTCATAGCTCCCCGCATTTATTGCTTTAAATATTCTCACTATCCGTTCTAATTAAATAATTAATTAAATAACTATTTAATTTTCCCGGATCTTACAAAATTCATCTTTGTATAGAGTGATATTGGGTTGTGTGAAAACCATTGTAATATCCTTCACATAATGAAGTCTACCTATTGAGCGTGATGTACTCTCTTGTGTGAGAGAATATTTTGTTCATTGTAATTTTGAGTTCTATCTTATGGGAAGATTGAGAGGGATACCTGGAGAGATTAAACTCATTGTAACCTAGAGAGGTTTATACTCATGATTCCTAAAAGATACTTGTTGTAACTTGGAGAAGTTGATAATCATGCTAGTCAAGGGATTTCATTAATGAACTTTTTAAGCAGGTTGCTTAAGAGCTTGGACATAGCCTCGGGTGGAGGTAAACCAATATAAATTCTTGTATGCATTCTTCTCCGCCTTAATCTCCATTTTATTTGTTATATCATGTCTACACAAAACAAATTTAAAATGTATATAGCTCTATTCATCACCCTCCCACCCTCTTCTAGGCTCACTTTACACCAATAATGCTCACAAGCTTTAATTTAATGTTGTACCTAAAAAAATTCTGGATGAGTTCATTTTGTGTCCAGAGAATGTTTTCATCTTTACGTCTATTAAGAAGATCTTTTGAAGTATATGCTAAAGTTGTTTCACGCTAATGCACATTATAATGCACCTCTTATAAACCTTAGAAAAATTATTGCCTTGTATAGTCATATGTTACTCTAGATTTGTTGAAAACTCTCTGATAAGTCATGCCAACTGTGAGGATGTTGCTTAAAGAAGAGCTAAACATTTAATGTTGCATGGAGGACATTTAATGTTACACGGAATATAGTTATTGTATATATATGTTCATGCATGAACAAACAAAAGCTTGAAGACAGAAGTTTTGAAGTAAAATTTATCAACGGGCAACAAAGCATTTGTAATGACTCTTTTTCTTAGCTCCATATACGAAGATATCTTCAAAGTTGAAGAATGAGAATGAAGTGATCAACAAAGTTGTCAAAAACGTTGGTAAATTTGATGCCTAAAGCTTTCAATGTCCCAAACTTCACAAGAACATTGTTTGTATTCATGTAGCAAAATAACAAAGTGCTCAAACTTCATATTCATTGAAAGATGTGTTTTTTTCCAATTAGGAAGTAAAATTTTATGATTTTTTTATATCACTCCCTTTCTTCACGAAACTCTTACCTAGGAGTGGTTATTTTCCAAATACTCGTTTAGTGATCCATGAAGACTTAGTAATTGTCAATGTTGCCATTGCCTTACCAAGGAGAGCCTTTAAGAGTGGGTAAAAAAAAGAAACTCAATTGCAAAAGCCATAAATTCAAGGTTAAACATGCAACTTGACATTATAGGGGTAGCACCCGTGATAATCCAAGGTCAATGAGATATACACATAAAAAATATTTGTGTATTTTGAGCTTTTAACTTTTTAATCTTTCTAATAGTCTGTGTCAATGTGAAGTAGTGAGCGGCTAAAATTTGTTTTTGTTAGAGATTGATTTAATTACCTAACTCATGTAATTTCATTTTCAACTTTACTTGGTTATTTGATGAATTATGTTTACTTTTTTCTTATTGCTTGTTTGGCCTCATCAACGAAATCACGATTTTATTTGTAGTTGAAAAACCCTTTCATTAATTAGAAATATAGGTAAAAATTATGCTATAACCAACAATTGAGAATGGGTAGTTGTAAGTCTTTAACTTTAATGTTGGATGCTTAACAAACCTTACTAAAAGAATCAAATCGATCTTCGGTAACAAAAGTACTTTATCATCGAGAAATCGAGTTAAAATCAATTTCATAAATCATTGAACTAATTGGATAATTGAATTTGATTGAACTTGTTTACCTTGATAAAAGAAATTTACATTTGGAAGGCAAGCGAAATTAATCTCCAATAATATTTTATCATTCATACTTGGTTATCTTTATTCATATTTTAAATTTTACTCATTTGGTCAATCTTAACTCTTTTTTTCAAAAATCTAAAACTCTGATTTGACTTTTTTTTTTCTAATTCGATTTGTTAACTTTATTTTTTCTCTCCTATTCAAAAATTTTCTGCTAATTAAATAATTATATAGCAAAAATCTTTGTCATATAGTTATTCAATCGTTTAAATTGTTTATATTGTTCAAATTTAAATAATTTTGTCCGTAGGGTTTGGTAGTATTTTTAAAGTGTGCTACACATTTTTTAAAGTATTAAATTATTTAACTTTTTTTTTTGAAAAAAAATGAATTAAATAGAACTTATTCATTTATTATTTTTATCGTTCATCTTTTATTTATAATTATAATAGTATTTAAAATCCAAAATAGATTTATCCAAGGAAGAAATTTAAAAAAACATGATATGAATAATTTTGTCATTCGATATTTATATTACTTCAATAAATAATGAAAAATCATATTTCAATTGTGAAATATTGATTAATGTATCATTATTTTTTTAAAAAAAAAATTATTATCTAATATAAAGCCACGTCATGAAGTACAAGATAGAAATCAAATCATGAAAGTCAAAATATCATTGTTCATAAAAAAAATTGACAAACATTTATAACCAAACATACCATATTAATGATCTTTAGTTATAAGCTAATTTTTTTTAACTTCCAGCTAATTATTCAGTTATCAGCAAACTCTTACTCTTACAACACGAGCTAACGCAAATTCGCTAATTAGTATATTTTAAAGGTCGAATGCTGTTTTTCAGGAGTAATGGTGAAGAAAGTGGGACTATATCTTAGTGTTGTTTTCCATCCACTTAAAGCCAATTATACGTTTAGACCCTACAATTTAGAATAATAGCCTAACATTTCTTAATTAATCACTTGCGGCGTTAGCAAAATCTCAGTCACATTAAAATATTCAAATAAAATGCTAAACATAAAAAGATTGAGAAGATATTCATAACTTTATTCCGTAAAGCTAGAGAAGTTTTACTTTAATTTGGGTTGAACTGAAAATCTTGATTTGTAAGACGCCTAACAGGAAAGATATTAACTAATAGAATGTACAGTCATTACACTAAAGTGGAAAATTTTGAACCTTTTCAAAGGATGCAGTAATAGATAGTGTACTCCATTTCTTCTGCAAAAGTTTGGTGACTGTGGAGCCTTACGGTTTCATTCCCTCAATAATCTTTCCCTGTCCTCTTGAGAAGGCAAAGAACAGATTTCGATGTATAAACAAAGGAGACCTATACGTAGTAAAATTATTTACTATACTCGTTCTCATTTATACAATCAGGTTAAGCACCAAGGCTTTATGTTCAGTGAACATTTTTTCAATTCTGATTCAGCTCTCCTTACATTTTCGACAACGAGTTGAACTTTTGTGGACAGTTCATGTGTCTCCTCCTCAACATTGTTTATGAAGCTGAGCAGTTTTTCTCGGTATGAAGCACAAAGTTGATCTTGGCGTTCCAACTCCATTGTAAGTTCTGAAATTTTCTTATCTTTATCACCCTACAAGAAGAGGAAAAATATATATTTTTTGAAATGGTGTTGATTCAAACATCAAAGTACCTTTGGAATAGGACAATGAAGATAAAATAAAAAACAAACCCAACAAAACAAAACTAGGAAAGAAACAAAATGTTGTGTTCATATGTTTTCACCAAAATACAGGAGACTTTTTACAATTATATGTACTTAGCATGTAATGCATTGCAATAAAGCACCAAATGTCACCTATAATTCCATAACTACATCCATTACTTTGCAAGAGAATTATTCAATCCTCGGCATTTTAAATAATGAAATTTGGAGAGAGCTACAGTTTAGCTTTGTGAACTTTCTTATTTGACAATTTACCTTCCATTATTATCGTGTTCACTAGATAAATGAGCAATGTCTTCCTCCTTGCACATGTAACTCCAACAATAAACATGAACACTCACTACACATACAAAAACCACGATCTTTCAACACAATAAAACAACAGGAACAGGCCTTTCTAAATTATCTTTTAGTTCACATGGTACTGGCAGCCTAGCTTCAACTGAGAACCGCTAGTTGTCCCTAGTAATTGGTTAGACCCAACTCAGATTTGGGTAAGAACTCAAGAAAGGATTGAAAACAAACTTTTTATAGCTAAACAGTAGCCAATGGGATGAAAACATTACACTTTGGAGGTATATTCGGAGTACATGTCCAATAAATCCCAACTCCCTCCTCATATTCATGCTACTTATTCTATTAGGTTTATTCCAAGAAGGTTTATTCCTTACCAATGTAGTAGAGAAATAGACAAGAACAACAATTACAGCTGAGGTATTTTGAGAGGCTTCACTCTCTACAACCTTTTCCCACCAAAAACTAAGATATAACCACTACCTAACCCCTCCACACACCTAAAACAGACTATTTATAATGTCTGTTACAGTTATAAAACATTACTGTCCTAACTGCCTTGTTTCTTTCTTCTACTATAAACAATGTCAAACCTATCATCTGTCCTCCAAGATAACTACCAGAAAAATCCAATAAACACGATACATAACAGACCACTCTTACAAGTTATCGTGTTTTATATATAGCATAGGTAGGTAGTATTAGTGTTAAATCCAGACAATTTAAGCCACGCAAGATCATAATTTACCCATCATCACCAAGTAATGGAATACTAATTCCAGTAAAACTTCATGGTGAATGAAGTTACGCTCAGCAAACTGAATATTTACAGAGGAGAGGAAACAATACTCAAAAGTATGATCTAGAGAAGGAAAAAAGAAAAATACTATAGAAGAGTGGGAATGTAAGATAGCACTGTAGATCAAGAACAACAACCTCTTTGCTCGTGAAGATTTCCAAGGAATCAATTGGTAACAATCGAGAACCAATACAACATTAATTAAACGTCCAATAACTTAGTCAAGGAGTCTCTGACCATATCAAGACCCAATCCAACTTTAAAGCTTAAATTGTTGGGTAGCAGCACATCATTGGCAATATTTCCATTATTGATCTTCGTGAAAAGTTGTCCTCGGTCACACATCACAGGGCTTCAATTAGGTCATTTCCCTTTGCTTATAAATTTCTATCCCTTTGAAATCAGAAATTCCCGCTTGATTTAATCTCTAATTCTTCCACTGTCATGTCATCTCAAGCTTGAATTCAATAGAAAGCTTAGGAACTGAACATGACATCTTAAATAATTAATTAAAAATCTTGGTATCAGACAACAATTGTTATGGAAACATAATCTCATTTTCAAGTACATAAACTATATTAGATTTTGGAAGAAAGGATACAGTCATGACTCAATTGTCCATATTTGATTACAACTGATTACAACCAATAAGCCTTTTTTCCCTTAGGTGGGCTCAGCCATATGATTATCACATCACATAATGCATAATGCTCCACTAAATCATGTTTGTAGACAAATCAGTACCCCCTATATCCTTTCTGTTTCGCCTATAGTTTTTGACAGTCTCCCTTTACCTCTAGTGATAAGACTACCCTCTCTATCTAGCATCTGCTCTACTCTCCTTATCAGTGTTTCTGCAAGTCTTCTTCACACATGATATTCCCTAAATCTGACGATTAATAAAATTTCATAAATATTCCCCACCTACACAATACAAAATCAGTGGTAGTTACAAACAAAAGGCACCAGGAAAAGTACTCCTGATAAATGTCATTATTTTTCGTCTCATTTATAGAATTTAGCAATTCTGCAAAAACACTTGTTGTGACTCCATTTATGCAAAAATCCAAATAAACATAGTCTTACAAACTAGTGAACACCGATGTCTCAGATTATGACAGATGTAAACAAAATATATTGAAATGACTATTACGCAATTAATGTTATCAGTAGTTACTATAGGTCTTACATGCACAATTCACAGACCATACCCCAAAAAGTAAACTAAAAAAAAAAAAGATTATCACTTGAAATTGTATGAAATAAGTTGTTACCAAATGCACAATGAATAATACAGAATAATTTAAACAAGCAGAAAGCTCACCACTGTGCCAAATCCATTAGCTGTAGCAATTAGAGGATGGTTGTGATCCTTTATAAATCTGGTGACAACCCATTTTCCAGATTTTTCTAACTTTACCAAGATAGTTGCCTTGCAACCTTCACGGGCACTAGGTCTTGGCTTTTTCTCTGGTCCCAGTGCTCCCTTGGTATTTGGTGAGAATCCTTGTTTGTTACATCCAAGTCGACGAGCAAGAGTCCTCCCATCAATTCCAGAACGTCGCCTTTGCATTATGCGTACAACAAATCCTACCCGTCTGGCATAATCAACATAAAATTTTCTAGCAGCTACTTCAGAATCAAATTCCATGCCCACATAAGGCTCTTGGATTTCAACTCCTTCAAATATACTTGTACTCTCTTCTAGACAGCTACGCTCAGCTTCATTTGCCTTGTCCAAATCCACCACCACAAAATCCATAAAAGTCTGCCCATTGTATCATTAAGATAAGCAATTTCAAATATTCATGGTACAAAAGATATAATATTCAGTGGTTATGAGTTAGCAGATGCATTATCAATCCCAACAAAAGTGTGTCCAACAAATTCAGCGAAAAAAAACAAAGGAGAATAAACCTCAGCATGCACATATTTCATATTTATTTAGGTTACGAAAAGATAAAACTGAATTATCTCCAGGCTTTTGAGAAAACTACTTTAGGCTGAACCAGAGTGACAGTTTCTTTGAACGACCAAGGCAAATGAGAAAGGGAAGGGAGAAAGTGAAGAACAGTAAAATGAATTAAATTTTAAGGAAATTGAGTCAATTTCATACATAATTTGTCTAGAGTATGAGTATTGGGATTATTTTTGAGAAAAAAAAAAAAACACTTTAGTTTTTGGAAAACTCTCAAGAAGATGGAAGAGAGAAAAAAATTGATTTATTTCTATAAAATAAGTACAACCAAACGAACACTAGATAACACTTGTGCCGCAGCAAGATTAAATGGCTAAAACTATTGTATCATCATAATTTATCCAATCATAACTCTTATCCCAGTCCATGCATCGCTCCATTTGCTTTTGGGGATGACAAAAAGGCCATGGAACATACAAGCAACTAAAAGATTTACATAAACTGCCAATGCATGGATTTTATGATATATTAAATGAAAGAATAAAAATTAAGCTTGTAAATCTAGGAACCACACAAACAAATTGCGAAATTCCTCCAGAAAAGGAAATTACCAAAACCCTAAACATCAACTTCATACAATAACCAAGCCCAGCTTAACCATTAAAACGCTTGGTTTAGCTCTGCTAAAAACTAAACTATTCTAGACTTGTATTACCACCAATTACCAAATCCACAAACTCCGTAGTCATTTTGTTCAAGAATGGACTTTAACATCTAAATCCCGCTACACCCAACAATCTTCCAAGATACAGCCACACTCTGTTTCTATTAGAAGACTACCACAATCTCATGCTCTTTAACCCAATTCTAACATCTCAAGGGACCGTGAGAAAAATCACTTTGACCAAGAAAACTTATAAACTCTACCTCACTTTCTCTCACACACACACAACAATATAAATATATACATAAAGGTTTCCCCACAGAGAGACGGTAGTTGCCAAAGTGTAGAAGGTGCATCTAAAAGATCTAAACAAGTACTTGTTTGCGTTCTCCAACGAGAAAAACTTTTCTGGGAAGAAAACAAAACAAAAAAGCAAGCATGGCGTAACTTACTGTGAAACAGACGAGGGTGCAAAACTAAGATCTTTTCACCGTGTCACGTTTTGTCGACTGTATGCAGTTAAGTAAGAAATTGAAGAAATCGGAGTAATAGGAAGGATCTTGTGTGTTGTATTGTATGTGTAAGGTGGAAGAATGAAAAGAGGCTTTGTGTACTCTCTTTTACTGTTTTCTCGAGTAACCCTCGTCATGCGGGGTTATTATAGCTGGTCCACTCTGAGTTTTGCACCACCGTTTCCACCCAACGTTGGATTTCACACTTAAATTTTAATAAAAATAAATAAAATTATTTTTATTTAAACGTATTGAAAATTAATAAAGTTGATTTTTTTTTTAATTTTGAAAATTAGTTTAAATTTAATATTTTAAATTTGGTGTAATTTAGACTTCAATGGGAAAATAAAATTCATTTTATAATTTTTATTTATATATTTTTCTTATATAATATATGAGTATTTTATTCCTACAATTCAGAATTAAATTAAAAAATTAATATACAAAATTTTATGCCGTTATATAAATTTATAATTTATTTAATTAATTTTTTTCATTTCAATACTCGCTCAAGTTGGTAAATAGATTTTATATATTTCTAACTTATTTAATAATCTCCTGCAAATCTAGCTTGTCATAGTAAGAATATTTATAGTCCAATTTTCAGGTTGAATATTTATCAATTTCTAAATATTTTTATCAAGTTTTTTCTTTATGAAAAAATTATCCACATGCTTCAGGACAAGGTTGCAAGCATTGTCGTGCATAGCTTTATTATCACGATACAATTGAATTGAGTATAATATGTATATATGCATGGCCTAATTCTTGAAGTAGTCTGAATCACAAATCTCCATATAATACAAGAATTTTCTTACAAATGCTTAGCTTATACATAGAATTTGGCTAAAACTTGTTTTGCTTCTTGTTTCTCCATGTGACAAGGATACCTCTTACAAATGTAAGGTATATGTTCCTGCGGAGAACAAACAAGAGATATTAGGGGACACAAATAATGTCTTACCTCAATCCTTGACCTCTCGAGCCGGTTCCTTCTTGACTTTTACACGCCATATGTTAGCATATACGGTTTGGACCCTTAGGGGGTTACTTGCGGAGAGGACTCCGACAATGAAGTCAACAAAAAAGTCTTCTCAAAGTCAAATCTCATATTAGGGAATTAATGAGAGTGTACCTCTTAATTGATGAGGTCCACGTGTATTTATAGAGTCATTAATTGTGGTTGCCACCTTTATGGGCTGGCCAATACTTTGGATTCTAGATGGGCCTGGGCTTGGCCCAAGCCCTGTGTTAATGTTTGCTGGCACTAGGGGCTTGTGTGTGTCGTTATAAGCTCGAGGTCATTGACTCATTATGTACCGCCTTTTGTTGTTATGTTATGCTTGACTATTTATCAACTTGCTGATTTTATTACCAGGACTATGCCTAGGCGGCCTTGGCCGTATACTTGCCTTGGTCCACCTAGGTATAATACACTAGTCCCCTAGTCCTTTGTCGGAACAGATGTGGCGTCAAAGGCTTATAGGTGCAACAGATTGCGGTATTCGTCTTGTTATGTTGAATTAAAGTAATGCAGATTGTCGTGATGATGGGGCTTCTGGTTCGTGCAGTTTGCAAGAAAAATTACCTCTTGTTGGGGTATGGTATGGTAGTCCCCCAGTCTTAAAGTGTTATGAACAATGTTAAGACTAAGGCATAATAAGCGACGGGAGATGAGGGAATGTCAGATGTCAAAAGTCTAGTCAAGGGGATTTGCGCCGCCATTTTAAGTGTTGTGACGTTTCGCGTTCGCTGTGACGTTTCGCTTCGTTGTGACGCTTCATGTGATTGTTGCTTTTGGCGAGAAAAGTTGTAGTGGTTCAAATGTTGGCTATAAATAAAATTGTTGATGGAAATTTGTTTACCTTGGTTCATTTACAAGAAATTTGAGAGAGGTTATTTGTGTGTGTGAGATTGTCCGATAAGTTCTTTGTTTCTGTCGTTGTCTTACTATCAAAAAAGGTATGTCTAGTGCTAGTGATAGTGTGTCGTTATCTAGTTCGGGTAGTGGGAGTGAGCGTTCTGGGGGAGATGGGAGTAGTCGGTCAAATAATGGGAGTGGTGGTCGAACAGTCGGTGTGGGGAGGATTCCAATGGAGACAGTTGCTAAATTAGGGGAGGACCCACCAGAGGAGTTGGCGGAAAGTAATTGGCCGACAAAGGCCGGATATGAATGGGTGGCTGAAGATGTGCAGACCCAACATTCCTTGTTCAGATGGTCTCGTCTGCTGAAGTCGTGGCTCAATTGTATACCTATCCTGGAGAGGAATGTAAGCCGAGATATAGTGGCTTTGGAGAGGGTAAGCGTTGTCGACTACGTTTGCCACGGCCAAGAGGGTGTTGTAGAGGGTTTTTTCTATATGTATATGTGCCACTTTTCACAGTTGTACGTTAGGTTACCGTTTGATGACTTCATTATGGGGTGCTGCGTTTACTGAATGTTGCTCCTACCCAACTGCATTCGAACAACTAGGCCTATCTTCAATCTTTCTGGGTGTTGTGCCAGTCTCTATATCTACAGTCATTTCTATACTTCTATGATACTCGTCCCAGGAGTCTAACAACATGGTTGTCGTTAATAAGTCAGCCAGGGATAAGTAGGCTGGATGCATTTACCCAGTCGTTTAAGCATTTCAAATATGGTTTCTTCAAGGTGGTGCAAGGAGCCTGGTCGTTCATATTTCTATACTGACAGTGGGAACACTAAATTCCCCTTTAGTTGAACCGACAACCCCTGGCAGGATAAGGATATGAAGAGGGAGGAGTTGTCAATGGTAGATAGGGAGGTGGTGGATACCCTAATGAAGTTTACTGATAAGATGCCCACTAAGGGTTTAGTTAGGGATTATAATTTGATACATCCAATTGTTGATATAGAAGGTATCTTTTTGTATTTTAGATGGTAGGGTGTGTTTGAGTTAACTAATCGGCATTGTTGTTATTGTTGTAGGTCATATGGCATAGATTGGGAAGAAAAACTTGAATCTCTTTCAAGCTCTTCGCAAAGAGAAGGCGACGAAGGCCAGAGCTTTTGGAGCACTGAAGTACCCAATCTACAAGATCCTCTTGTGGAAGTTCATGTGCACAAGGGGTCCAAGAGGAAAGCGAAGGTGCCCGCTAAGCAGGGCGGGGTAAGGATGTCAAAAGGGTAAAGGCCGCTTTGTTGGGGTCGGGATCCTCTGTTGGTGCGAAGAAACCCGAGGTCGAGCTTATTGAGTTACCAAAGACGATTGTCCGTCATGATATTGATATTAACTTGTCAGAATCTCTGGTCAATTATATTGACAACATGGAGCCTAATGCCATGGTTAAGGCTATGTTGGAATTTAACAGTAAAGCGTTGATCTTGGGACGCAAAGTGGGTTCTTTGTATCAGCGAGAGTTGAAGGAGGGTAACCGGTCTAAGGTAGAGGAGCTACAGGGCCAAGTCGACAAACATGCCGAAGAGAAAGCGGCTTGGGAGAAGGAGAGGGAATAGTGGCTAGAGGAGAAGAAAAGGTTGGGGACTTGGAAGGTGTTGTGTTTGGAGTCTGAGAAAAATTTGAAGGGAAGGATTATGGACCTCGAGGCCGATTATGACGAGTTGAAGGAAAAACATGACGATCTCGAGACGGAGTTGGAAGACCTCAAGGGTTGCATTATTCAAGAACACATCAATGATTTCTAAAAGGGCTTACGACAAGCGACCTTCTTTCACAAAGATGTTGATGCTTCTGACGTTAGATTTGATGTCAACAAAGATATTATTGATGGTCAGCTTGTGAGCGAGGCAGAATCTAGCCCTGAGGAGGAAGCTGGGAAGATGGCGGAGGAGCTAGATGCAAATCCTGATGATGTCGTGGCCGTGGAGGATGTTGATCAAGGAGCAACTTAGGATTTTTGTTTTATGCTTTCAATTCGATATTAATCCTAAGTTTGTAATAATCTTACACTATTTACTTTTTTGTTAATATGATGAATATTCTGGGCATATTTGTTGTTGCTTGATACTGATAGCATGTGCTATAGGAGCATGTTTATTGTATGATGTTGGTGTGAATCTGATATAATGTATGCGGTATTTGCTTTATAGATCGTTAAATTCGATAAGTAGTATTGGAGTTTGTGGGAATTAATTTGAGTGTTTTTGCGCGAACGTTGTAATAGGGGAACTTAATATATTAAAGAGATGAATAGTGTTCGACCCAGACCGCCTACTTGTGACAAGTAGTAGGGAACTTAAGAAATCAAATCAGATAAATAGTGTTCGACCCAACCCGCTTACTTGTGGTAAGTGGTGAGGAACTTAAGAAATTAAAATAGATAAACAATGTTCGACCCAGGCCGCTTACTTGTGGTAAATGATGGGGAACTTAAGAAATTAAACAAGATAAACAATGTTCAACCCAGGCCGCGTACTTGTGGTAAGTGGTGGGGAACTTAAGAAATTAAACCAGATAAACAATGTTTGACCCAGGCCGCTTACTTGTGGTAAGTGGTGGGGAACTTAAGAAATTAAATCAGATAAATAGTGTTTGACCCAGGCCGCTTACTTGTGGTAAGTGATGGGGAACTTAAGATGAGATGCATTCCATGTGTTCGATATCTCTTCTCCTGAGTTGCTCAAGCCTATAAGCGCCTCCTCCTGCGTCGTCACGTATCTGGTATGGACCTGTTCGGTTGTGATTGTGGCCAATGGCTTAGCCTCTATCCACTTCGTAAAGTAGTCGATGCCCACAATGAGGAATTTCACTTGTCCCTTTTATAACATCCCGTCAAGGATATTACTGGTTTAAATAAATAAAACAATTAAATATATAAAGTCATCGCATTTATGAATAACCTCATTTCCCAAAAATGCGGGAAATTTAAAATTTATTAAATGATCGGATAAAGTTTATAAACATCCACTCTATAAACCAAAATAACAATGTTATAGTTTCACCCATCAGGGTTTACAACAGTTTCCAAAAGCAATTAAAGTAAATATAAGAAGTTCCCTCAGTAGAACCCCCACTCGTGACTAAGCATCACCGGCTCCACCTGCATCAACATCCTCTGCTCACGTGTACCACGTACACGATCATCGCCAAACACAAGCAGATAGGGTGAGCTTATGAAAATAACATACATCATAACAAAATATCACATAACCAATTAAACAGATATAAGCTCCACAAGTATCAAAATACTATCTCTTAATCAATTCTCTAGCGTCTGGCCACAACCAGACCATTCGGGTTCTATCTCTTCTAGTGATTACTCCAAGGTAATTTGCTGCCAAACCTATCGGCCACAACCAATAGAGCACGTGCGGGAACCAATGCCACGGATCACACACCGCAACGTCATGTGGAGTTCCCAATTACGAACATAGTCCGTAATGTCCCAAGACTACCAAACTCGTCAGTCAACAACTAAGGAGGGCAATCTAACTGGACCCATCCGTACTGGCCACAACCAGCACACTCACACCGGCAACACTCGCCAACCCAAGCTCAACTCAAGGGTTCCTCGTGTTCATTCGCCATCCCGAGCTCAACTCGAGGGATGTCATTCCGAGCTCAACTCGAGGAATGTACGTGCTTAACCCTTATCCCGAGCTCAACTCAAGGGATACGTTCTGAGCTCAACTCAAGGAACCCAGCAATCTTACCTTTGAAGCACCACCAAAAGCCTTATAGAACACCCTACAAAGTCCACTAACTAGGACTTATAGCAGCCAAATCGCCTAGCGGGGGATACGTACCGCTAGGCGCCACATCTTTCAAACCGCCTGGCGGGGGACACGTACCGCTAGGCGCCACATCTTCCAAACCGCCTGGCGGGGGACACGTACCGCCAGGCGCCAAGCGCCTCAAGACTCACAAAATCTGTAACTACTGCTTAACGGGACAGCCCACACCGCCAGGCGGACGCTGCTCCAGGAGCCACTATTCGTGTCGCTATCGCCTGGCGGAACCTCCCCCTCCGCCAGGCGCTACCACGCTAGAACACCACTTTTCCCTCGCTATCGCCCGATGGTTCCAATGTCCCCGTCAGGCGCCATACCAGTATTACGAGTTGTGTTGATCTTCCTGCACTGATCCGTTTTATAAATCCACATATTTGCACACTCTCTTCACTAACTAATCAGGTTCCCTTATTATCCAGGGTAATATTACCTGGTTCCACTCTCATGTGACTTCTCCACTTCATCATAGGCACGGCTGGTTTCCCCAAACTCTCCATACACTACTCACATATAATTTCTGCACCCCTTAAAGTTCGTCTAACACCTCTATCGATGGGTAGTAATCCATTAAGTCCATCTTTGCTATACCACTACTATATCATACACCGTAATCTGTTAGTCTATGGGTTTCTTATACTTAGCTTGCTACTCTCGCTAAATCAGTCCACGATTCAGTTAGCTAGGATTGGTAAAACTTGTACTAACCTATGTCAAGTATATCAACTCAACCAATTTAAGATCACATATTTCTCGTCACATATTTATTCTCATTCTCTCCCCGTTCTACTTACTCATCAACTCCCAAGTCATTACCAAAATTGATATTTTTACTTTTTGTTCAATGTTATCTCCCTTCATGGTTACCACAAGATACAGGTCGAACCCAACATCCCCAAACTTCTCAATTTGGTTTCTGCTCTCACGCCCTCGCTTGGCAGCGCTTCGATAGGCCGGCAGGCGGCACACCAGTTCTGGAACCTTTATCCAGTTTTGTTGCCCAACAATCCTATTCCCGCACTCTTCCATTTTTCACAGGTGTTTTAGTATGATGTTCCTTTATTTCAACCCGGGCCTAGTACCAATAGTACTTTGATTAACTCTAATTATTTTCAGGTGAGATCACAGTCTAATTCCTCACATATCATCCATCTCTTTCAATATTTCCCAACCTGTTAACCCTAACATATAGTTTACACTGTTCCATTCGTTTCCTCTCGTAATTATACTAATTTCAATGAATTACTACGTCAAATTATCATTTAAGAGCTATCCCATGATTTTCCCCCGATCAAAAACATGCCAGAACGTACAAAACCATGAAAATCATATCACTGATTCGTGCTGCCTGGTGGATTCACGAATACCGCTAGGCTCCTCATCCAGAAATAACCTAGAACTTATACAGGCTTTGAGTCGCCTGGCGGTACAGGGCCTCACCGCCAAGTGCTGCATCCAGCAGCACAGAAAACACACATAAAACGAATGAGCCGCCTGGCGGCTATGCATAGCCCGCCAGGCGGTTTTTGGAAAATTTCCAGAATCTCAACAGAAACACAGAGCAAGAAACAACCATACCCAATTTACGTATAATAATCATTCATTTCAAACCACAACATCAAATTAATGTAAGAAGCTCCCCTAACCTAGATCCTTAGCTTTTAACCTTGATAATTTGAGAAATTCTCCTTTGATCACCAACCCTTCTTGGTTCCTCTCTATTCAGCCCCTCAAGTCTCACTCCAACTCACAGAATTTCAGATTTTCGTGCTCTCTCTCTCTGGTGTATTTTTCAGCTTGCCAAAACCCTTCCCTCTACCTCACTTTGGCCTTTTAAAGGTGTCCTAAAAAACTAGATAATAATACAAAACGAATTTAAACTTAATTGGGATTTTAATTGCCATTCATGGACCCCTTTATGATCCGTTTTCAGCCTCTCTTCCCCCTCTTGCTGCCATTTCTGTAGGGTTTAGGGTTTACGTTAACCCTTCATCTTCATGCCAAAAACAAAAAATGACTAAAAAGTGTTCAATTTAAGTTCACCAAGACTTGAACCCACAACCATGCAATTCCCCAAATCAATATCCAACCACTTAACCAATTCAGATTTCATGCTAACAATCATAATTCAATTGTCATACTATTTCACAACATGATTATCACATTTTAAAAATAACAACGAATAATAACACAAAAGGGCATACATAAGACTCGAACCCAAGTCCTTTCACACAACCAAAGTACTCTCAACCATTTGAGCTAATACTTTTCCACGTCATTCCACTCATAATTAATGTCATAATTAATTCTCCTACCCGCATTTATTAATTAATTATTTATTTAATTAATTAAATTTCACGAGTCTTACACCTTTCCCGGGGTGAAAGGTCCGAGGATGTCCATTTCCCTATTTCGCAAATGGCCATGAGGAGAGTATGGAATGCAGTTGTTCCTATTTCTGATGGATGAGATTACCATGTTTATGACATGGTATGCATTTCTTGACAAAGTCTAGCAATCCGCCTCCATGGTTGGCCAGAAGTAGCTGGCTTAGAGTATTGTGGTGGTCATGGTGTGTGCGCCTGAGTGGTAACCGCATATTCCTTTGTGTATTTCCTTAAGTACGTATTAGGCTTGTTCCTTTGTAACACATTTGAGCAATGGATGGTTATACCCTCACTTGTATAGTTCGTCACCTATCATCGTATACCGTGCGACTTTGGCCAGCCATCCTTTGTCTGTATTGGGTGGGGGTTGCCGGTTTAGAGGTATTAGATGTATGGGGTTGTCCAATTATTGGTGTGGCCTAGGTTGAGGCAGATGTTTGTTATGGATGGTGTAGATAGCATTTGTTGTAGTATAGACTTATGCCTGCTTTTGAGCTTAGTGCTTGCTAGTTTTGATAGAACATCTGCTCGATCATTTTCATTTCTTGGGATGTGCTGGATACATACTCGGTCAAAGCTAGATTGTATGACGTTGCAGACTAGGTGGTAATATTGTAGAAGAGTGGCATCTTTTATTTGTAATTCGTCGTTAAGGTGGCCTATAGTGAACTTGGAATCTGACTTGCATATGAGTGTTTTTAAGCCGATTTCGCGTGCCAGGGATAGACCTGTGAGGATGGCTTCGTAGTTGGCTTGATTGTTAGAGGTTTTGAAGGCGAAGTGGAGTGATTTTTCAATGAGGATCTGGTTGGGGCCTTCTAGGACAATGCCAACGCTTGCGCCCTTTGGATTAGAGGAACCGTCAACATATAGCGTCCATTGGTCCTCCTCGGGAGTGTGTTGTAGGTTCAAGTAGGCATTGGGCTTTGATGGGGCCGTGTAGTTCATAACGAATGTTGAACTCAGAGAGCTCCACGGCCCAAGATGACATCCGTCCGACAAGATTAAGCTTTTGGAGGATTTTTTGGATGGGGTAGTCGGTTTTAACAATGATGTTGCGATTTTGGAAGTAAAGGCGTAGTCGTCTCACTGCATGCACCAGGGAGAGTGCCAATTTTTCCACCATCTGGTATTTGGTCTCTATATCCTGTAGAGTTCTACTGACGAAGTACACTGGGTGTTGGATGCTAGCAAGTTCTTGGACGAGGGCGACACTTGTAAGACCCACTAAATTTAAATAATTAAATAAATAATTATTTAATAAATGCAGGTAGGAGAAGCCTCTATGACATTAAATGTTAACCTTTATGACGTGGAAAAGTACTAGCTCAAGTGGTTAAGAGTACTTTGATTGTATGAGAGGACTTGGGTACAAGTCCTGTGTATGCCATTTGTGTTATTTAACTTTATTATTTTTTCTGGTAAGGTGATTGGAGCGTGATAAGTAGGATATAACCTTTGAGGTATGAATTTTATCATGAAAGATGACTTAGTTGAAATGGTTGTGAACTTGAATTGCAATTGTATGGTGATGGGTTCAAACCTTGGCTTAGACAGGATAATAAACTTTCTTTTTATCAATTCTAGTTTTGGTAAGAATGTGAAGGGGCAATAGAAACCCTAGCTAGAGGAGCAGCCAAAGGTGCTGGAAAATCAAATAGAATAGCAAATTGAATGACAATTAAAACTAAGCTTAAGGTTATTTTCATTTTTTTATTAATCACCATTAAAGTATCATTAAAGGGAAGAATGGAGGGAGAAAGAGAGCATCCTTGAGTCTGATAGTTTGAGGATAGTGAGGAGGGTGTTGATAGAGGAGAAACGTGAGTTTTGAAGAGGAACAAGGGTACTGGTTTGGAGGAAAGTCAAGGGGAGTTCATCGGGGATCCAAGGAAAAGCCTCAATTTTCAAGTCTAAGCGAGGGAACCAGGTTAGGGGAGTTCTTATTACGTGTTTTAATTTTTGCTGTCATATAATGATGTGTTCTGGGTTATGCTTGAGATGAAAAGCCTATAAATTCTTGTTCCATTCACGTTTTTTGGATTTTTCCACAAACCACCTGGCGGCGCATGAACTGCCGCCAGGCGGCACATGCGTTATGCACCCAGTTTCTGGGTTTCTTTATGAATCACTAGGCGGCCGAAGGAGACCCGCCAGGCGGCACGAACTAGGTTGCCCAGTTTTCTCTGTTGGTTAATGTTTTTGTGGTGTGATGATGCTAGGATTGAAATTCTATTGTGTGTGAGTCATTGGCTTGATGAATTATTGTTTGTATTGAGTAGTTGCGAAAATTGTATGAATCCTTGTTTGATTGGGTATGAGAGGTTACGCTGGTATAAGAGATGAGATAATATGTAACATATGGGTTGATTGGTACTCTATGGAATATCAAGAATGAAATGATGTTAATATTGAATTGAACAATTTGCTTGCTAATGGTAATATATCAAAACGTGTAGAAGAGTGGTAATTGGGGAAGTTAGGGCTTGCATCGTTGCAGGAAGAATCTGGATTGAATCCAGAAGTTTGTGGGCCGCCAGGCGGCCAATAGTTGTTGCTAGGCAACGGCCCAGTCCAGCTAGAGTGTGAATATTGTATGTATGGTGAGTGGTGGTGTGCGTGTCGGATACAATATGAAAATGAATGAGAAGGTATAATCAAGATATATATGTAAGAAAATAATTTGCATGCTGATATGAACCTTAGTTATGAGAAAAATGTAATAATGAGATATGTATGGTTGGGTTATATGATTGTGAAATACTCATGTATAATATGGTGATTGAGTAGTACAAAATTATATTATTAAGGAAAAGTGAGTTTGAAATTGTGAAACTGCGAATACTTGGTAGTGTGGTTGTGCCTGGAGTATGATTGAATGGATTTTTTTTAGCAATAATGGCCAAACTGAGGTGACATGATTTATAGGATTTTTAGACTATAAGATCATAATACTTGAAGTACCTTGAGTGTATGTGGCAGGTTTATAGTAGAAATTGATGAAGAGTAAATGTGCAAGATGATAATCGAATTGGTATGATTTAATTGTGTATATGTGAATTGGGCATGAGTTATTGGTATATGTTGTGTTTGATTATAGTATTATGTCTATAAATACTATGATTGGTATAAGAATGATGCATGGTATGTTTGGGGTCTCTTAAGACTTGAGGAAAAATGCCAAAAACCAGTAGCATTGCGCTACTGGTATAGCGCCTGGCGGCGCGGGGCGAGCCACCAGGCGGTAGAGTCTCAAACAGTGACAGTGGTGACTGTGCGCGCAGGGCGCCTGGTGGTAGGGTGGGTTCCGCCAAGCGAAACCAAGAAGCAAGAGGCCTGGAAGGCGATGGGCGCCTAGCGGCGCGAGTTGGAAGTGCCAGGCGGCGACGAAACAGTGTGGTACTGTGCTAGTGCTTGGCGATGTGAGATGCCCACCAGGCGGTTTGGAGCTAAATTCCGCCTAGCGGCGTGAGATGCGCGCCAGGTGGTTTTGCTCCAGTGATGGTGCGCGAGGAAAGTTTTCTATACCGCTTTAAGGTATGATCATGATGTGATGCTTTGGCTAGGGGCCCAGTTACAAGTGCATCTTGTATTAGGGTAACATGTGACCACCCTAGGTTGTAGCTTGGTGGTTTAGGAAGTCCAGTGGAGTGTGCAGGTTGTGGCTCGTACGGCGAGGTTTCGGATGATTGCCCTCTTTAGAGGATTCTGATAGAGATTTGGTAGTCTAGGAACAACTATAGACTTATGTTTGTTTTGGGAAACTCCACTTGGTGTCACGGTGAGATGTTGTGGCAAAGTTATTCCCACGTGTGGACTATCAGGTGGTGGCCTGTAGTAGGAGGGGTGAGTAGACACTCGTGCAGCAAAGATCGATCATTGATCTCTCTTAAAGGGTATAGAAAGGATAGATTTCTAATACAAGTGGTGGAAATGGAGAAGTCAGAGATAAAAAGAGAAGTATACTAACCCGGGTTTAAAATGCTTAAATGTTGTATTTAATTGTTTATTGTTGTTAGTTTGGTATTTTAAAATGAGCTCACTCTATCTGTGTGTGTGTGGCGATGATCATGTAACTTGTTACATAGGAGCAGATGTTGATGCAAGTGGACAGACTGAGACAGAGACGGAAAGGGGACCCCTTTGGGAGTTTTATTGATTTTTTTTTTGTCATTTTATGGATTTAATGTAATAACTTTTATAGACACCTATATTACATTTTGGTTTTGCCGCGCTTTATGATTAATTATTTTGGCGCGTTGGACATTAAGTTTAAATTTCTTCCCGCGTTTGGAAATTTATTCCTAATAAATGAGGTTTTTTGGTTAAATTTTATTTTTTATTTATTTTATAAGTAATTTCCGGCTAGGATGTTACAACACTGATTGTGTAGTCCGTTGCGGTGATGTATACCAGGAGTGGTTGATGTATATCCGGTTTGTGGAGGATGGGTATGGATGTGAGGATGGTTTTAAGATTTTGGAAAACTTTTTCGCAGTCATCGTTCCAAGAGAACTTCACGGATTTTTGGAGTAGGTGGATAATAGGTTGGGTTTGTTCGACTAGTTTTGGGAGGAATCTAGATATGGCGGTTAGGCGGCCTTTCAAGTGCTGGACTTCTTTGACATTGTTGGGGTTGCGCATTGCGATGATGGTGTTGCATTTTTTAATATTTGCTTCAATGCCCGTTGTGTGAGCATGAAGCCTATGAACTTGCCACGGTCGACGCCAAATACGCACTTTTCAGGGTTAAGTCTGAGGTTGTATTGTCGTAGTGCGGAAAATACTGTGGTTAGGTCTTGTGCATGTTGTATGTGGTTGGGGGATTTGATGACCATGTCATCAACGTATACTTCGACACACTTGCCCATCAAGTGGTTGAAGACCTTGTCCATTAGTCTTTGGTAGGTAGCGCCCGCGTTCTTGAGGCCAAAAGGCATAACCTTGTAGAAGTAGTTGGCGTCGTCACTGATGAATGCGGTTTTGTTCATATCGGTTGCAGCCATCGGTATCTGGTTGTATCCGGATGAACTGCTACTTGTGGGTCGACACCGGGTAAGTCTGTAGCTGACCAGGCGAAGAGGTCGGCGTTGGCGATAAGAGTGGTGATGAGTGCGTATTTTTGCCCTCATTTAATGTTTAATTATGGGTATTTAATTGAATTTGTGTGTTTAAAGATTGATTTAATTGGGATTTCCTATAATTGGGTTTATTGAGCTTGAGATACAAAAACATGTTAAAAATAGCTTTTTAGTTGCATAAATGTTCGTTGGATATTTTGAGGTGTGTTAGTGCAGCTGCAGCTAAGTTGAGCTCATGGAGGTGTGGAAATATATTGATTAAATCTTCATGACACCTTAAAGATAAATCCAAGAATAAAAAATTATCAAAAGCACAAAAATTCAAGCCAAGCATTGCTTGAAGACGGCAAGAAAAACTTGAAAAAGTGAAGAAGTTTGGCTAAACCAAGAAGAGAGGAAAGAAAAATTGGACCTTGCGGTTTTCTTTATCTTTATGATAGAAGATAATTTGGGAAAATATATCTT